>Ga0302266_10000038_pt1 | contig 128437 bp, 98 predicted proteins | sample III_Bog_E1_2_FD_194559 | JGI IMG/M metagenome (GOLD analysis project Ga0302266, IMG submission 194559) | Peat permafrost microbial communities from Stordalen Mire near Abisko, Sweden - III_Bog_E1_2 | ecosystem: Environmental > Terrestrial > Soil > Wetlands > Peat | place: Sweden: Abisko...
GCTTGCAGGGTCCACCCCAACAAAGAGTGCTTTCTGTCTCCTGGTAGCGCACCTGCGCGCGGCCTTATGCAACGAGGATGTGGCGCCAGTTCACCAGTGATAGCTGTTCTCGAGTTGGTTTAGACCGGAACGTGACTGCCAAGCGGCCTTTTTCTCAACCGGGCCCCCAACAACGGGTCTTCGTTGGTGGGGTGGAAGTAAAAGCCACCCAGAGGGAATGTGGCGACACGATAAGTCATTTGGTGGGCCCGGAGGGATTTGAACCCCCAACCAAGGGATTATGAGTCCCCTGCTCTAACCGTTGAGCTACAGGCCCTGCTTATCTATATCTTATTGTAAATAAATACCTTATTGGCACTGTCTCGTTGGCCGCTAAACGCCATTTTCTGGCTGGTGCCGGTTCTGGTGCCGGTTGCTTTCTAAGTTTGACTCAACAGGGCGATGGTGTTCGCTCAGTCAAGCACATTGGATGGCGCGATTTCGGCTCCTTTCAGACGCCCAATCTTCGAAGGGGTTTATCCCGATGAACGCCACTCAGCATCATTTTACGCGACATGTTTCCTGCTCGCCGTGACTGCGGTCGAACACTCGCTCGTTTTAACGTTAAGGCGCTTGCCGACACCATTCTCTAAACCAAACCGTTTATCAAGAGTGAGAATAGTGAAAATGCCGTAAGGTCACTCCTAAGTAGACCTGAATCCCGGACGAGCCGAGTTCGGTGCGACAATAGGGAGATCTTCTAAACTCTGTCACCCGCAACTGAGTTCGGGATTGGGAAAATCTCTCCGAGACGCGAGGACAGGCACTTCGTGAGTCTGAGTGCCTTATGTTCACCAAGGGAGGGTTTGTGCGCTACGAATTCGACCGGCTAGGTTGGCTAAACTTCGAGTGGCTCATTCAGACTTGGCTAAAGGCGGAGTTTGGGTTCACCGTGGAGGCTTGGGGTGGCACTTGGGACTTGGGTCGGGATGCCTACACAGAAGAATCGGTGAATCGCGCGTCGAACGGAACATTGCTCGAGGGTCCCGTTGTTTTTCAGGCCAAGTTCGTAGCACAGGCAAATGCCCGAGGGTCCGATTACAAGGCACCCCTTCTAGTACTACTGTGTCATAAACGTAGACCGCCGCAGAACGGGCATTGGCAGAGCTGACGGAGCAGCGAGCGGGCGAGGATGATGCGTAAGGTGGCGATGGAGCGGGGGTTATGCCGTTCCGGACGGACGCGACCCTCGGGGCTGGAAGTCAGGCGGGAGTTCGGGGACTGATAGTCCAAGATGGCCGCTTCGGGCCGAGGGGGAAAAGCGACTCCGCTCAGCCACCAAGAAGCCATAGGCGGTGATACAGAGTGTGGCGTGATGATGAAAGCCGCGCCAACCGCGGCCTTCGAAGTGCCCCAGGCCAAGTTCCTGTTTTAGTTCTTCGTAGTCCAGCGTTGCTTCGCCAGAGCGACCAAATCACGCAATCGGATGTTTCCCGCCAGATTCGACAACCAGTATTTGCGCGGTTCGGTTTCTCCGCGAGGCCACTCGATCAGCAACCACTCCTGCTCTCGCGGTTGTTGGAGTTTGTGGTCGCGATGTGCAGGGCGAACGCGTACGGCGGCAAAGCGAGAGCGCAGGGGATGACGTGTGCCTTCCCGCCACGTCACGGTTTTCCATACCTTGGCCGGCAAGTTGAACGTATCCGTCAGAGCAAACCCATGGTTGACATCTACGAGTGTTTGGCGGCCCAAGCGGCAGGAGTAAGGTCTGCGATGCGTTGAACGGGCGCGTTGGCAAGCCCGGGCAGCGTGTCGGCGAGGTAATCGCGCACCGGGATTTTGAGGCGGCGGCAACTTTCGATCACGGAGATGATTGCGGCCACGCGCGGTCCGGCCGGTTCGCCCCCGATGTGGATCAAGTTGCCTCTGCCCAGGGCGATCGGCCGCATGGAGTTCTCCGCAACATTGTTGCTGAGCTCCAGTTCGGGATGATCGAGGAAGCAGATCAGCTTTTTCAAAATGGCAAGAGTGTATCTGCAGGCCTGACCGGCAGCGCTACTGGGCAGCACCGTCTTGCTCATATCAAGGATGTGAGTGCGGATTTCATCGAGCAGCGGCGGAGCCTTCTGGTGGCGCAGAGCATGGCGTGCGGCATGGTCCATCTTTTCGTTTCGCGCTTGAGCATCGATGGCGAATAACTCGTTGATCTGTTCAACTGCGCGGATCGATGCCGCATCTTGCTTATTGAGTTTGACCGCATCCACAAAGTACCTTCTGGCGTGGCTCCAGCAGGCTGCATGCACCATGTTCACGCCGCCCACGCGATCGTATGCCGCGTAGCCATCTGTTTGCAGAAGCCCTTCGAAGTTGCCGAGGAACTTTAGTGGGCCTGCGCGTTTGCGGCTCATGCGGAAATCGAAAACCGTCATGCCTCCTGGCATCCCGTATTGCCACAGGTAGGCTTGATGATTGGTGCCGCTTCCGTCGTGCGTCTGCACATCGACCGGGTTTCATCCGCCTGAATGTAGGTGCCGGCAAGCAATTGGGTCCGCATCGCTCCTGCAACCGGCATCAACATCTCCCCGATAGTCATCACCCAACCGCACATCGTAGCCCTGCCGATATCGATACGATAGCAATGTGGACGATTCTGTAGCTGTAAACTCCTTCAGTATCCACAAGGTTCAACGACCGACCCTTCGTAAATGGCTGATTCCAAAAGGAGTGTCTGGGGCCGACCCTGTGGTCCCGAACTAACAAGGTTCAAACTCTAAGTGCTTTGCTTGGTCTCGCTTAGGGACTTTGAGACCTTTCTATCTTTCCTTTAATCGTACCGAAGTTGTACCGAAGATTTGCAGCAGTGGATGCTGGAAGGTGGGAATTGAACTGTCGTGTGCGCAGCATTTAATCTCGTGACGCCAGTAGCTTGCTATCGCAAGTGTGGGCGAACCGACGCGCAGAGGTTTTTCAGACCTACCATAAGGACGAGCTAACTACATTAATTTCTTCGTTTTGCTCCCCCTCGCTACTGCCGGTCCGATATTTGTCCGACTTGCTCCGAATGGCAGGCTAAGCCAGCGCCACTGCGTCCAACTGTCGTCGAGAATCTGATGAAAGGCGGACTGGCCATATTTTCGGCGGCAGAGATGGCTGGTGGGCCTGAAGAGATCTGAGCCCCAACCAAGGGATTATGAGTCCGTTTTAGCGGCCCTGCATCGAGTTGCAGGTCGATGCAAAATGCAGAATATCCTGTTTGTAATCAATAGATACAATGAGAACCCAGGTTGCAAAGAGCTGCAGGGCGCAGCAGTTATTCACAAAACAAACAGCCACCAAAAACAGGCGCCAATTCACGCCTTTCCTACAAGAAGGTGCGCAACATAGCCACGAATAACATCCGTGCTTCAAAACGCGGCGGTCATGGTTCAACAAACCCTCGTCGTTGGGAGGTCGACGATCTCCGCCGGGAGAATTTATTGTAAATTGCCCTCGATTGACCGCGTTTTACATGTAAATACCGTGCTTAAGCGGTGCCGGCACCACAGGCCACCTCGGGCAGGGCCCGCTGACTGAATTCTAGCCTCCTCGCTATTGCTTCGCCTTGCATTCCGCCACACTTCTCTCAATGCAGACTCTCGGGAACCGCACTACCCTCATTAGCGTCTTCGCGCGATGTTCGCACGCCCTGTCTCCCGCGCTGACAACACATCACTATGCAATTCTCTCAATGAATTATCGCCCCCGAGTTCCATTACCAGGCGAGTCGTGGATACTCGCGAGGTCGATCACGAATGTTTGAACAAGACGGATCTTGAGGCCTGCACCCCTGAGATCCTTCAGCTGTTCCACGGCGCGCATCGTCGCGCGTTTGCGCTTTGCTCAATGCAACGCGGAGAGCCGGATTGCCGAGTGCTTAACATCACCGCGCTGCAGGCACTTGTAAATTTATTCTCGCATTACGATTTCAGTAGCATGCATCTGGGTGTCAAATGCCTTCAGTTTGACAGACCTCTTTGGGGATCCATATCGGTGCGATTGCGCGGTGGAAGTCCACAGAGCTCCCGACGACCTTTCAGTGAAGGACGAGAATGACTGGCTCACGGAACCGAATCGCCGCGATTGAAAATCAAAGGGCGAAACCGGCCGTCAGGCCTGACCGTTGCAGCCAGCCTGCATTGGCACTTGTCCCTCCGGTGGTTGTTGCGAGCAAGGACGGAACCGCCCGGGCGCGCACGGAGATCTGTCGAATCGGCGGTCAGTTGGCCGCAGTGGCTCACCGGGAAACTGCCGCACGGTGCTTTCGTTACTGTCCGGCAATCTGATTGAAATGATGAATTTGGAGGCTTTATGCGCACGTTTTGGAGGGTGTTACTGTTCTGCGTCTGTGCATCGGGTGTCTTGTGGGCGCAGGTCGATCGAGGTTCCATCACGGGTACCGTGAACGATCCCACGGGAGCCGCGCTCCCCGGGGTCGTTGTCACGCTGGTTGAGATGCAGACAGGCGTTGCATACGAGGGCGACACGACAAACGGTTTGGGCATCTACCGCGTTCTCAATCTCCCTGTCGGCCAATATGCCCTCACCTTTTCCAAGGACGGATTCAAAACCTACGAACGTACCGGTGTGACTGTGTCGATGTCACAAAACGTGACTCTGAACGCGAAGCTCGAAGTGGGTAGCCGCGTGGATAGCGTAACCGTCAGCTCGGATGCGTCGCTGCTGGACACCCAGGATGCGATGCTGGGGAGTACAGTGTCGGGCGATGTGTTGACGGACCTGCCTCTTACTGCGGATGGCGGGCGTGACGCGCGCAACTTCGCTCGTTCTGTGGTAGCAACTTACAGCACGGTGACGGGGCCGCAGCTTGGCTACAACAATAGCGTCGCAGGCTCCCAGATCGTCTCGCAGGCCACTTCGGTTGACGGCACCAGCGCCGACGCTGGGCTCTTTGGCATCGTCAATGCGCCGGGCATGGATTCCATCAATCAATTCCAGGTGCAGACCAGTGGCATCTCCGCTGCCTCCGCGCAAACGGGCGGTGGCGAACTGATGTACGAGCTCAAGTCCGGAACCAACTCCATCCACGGCAGTGCCTTCGGGTTCCTGGCCAACGAAGACCTGAACGCAAACGGCTGGGACAACAACTACTTTCTTTCACAGTGCGCAGGCGACGCCACCTGCAATTCGAATTACCGGCGCCCCCTTGATCGATATCACGACTTTGGCTTCAGCGCCGGCGGACCCGTCTGGAAGAAGCACACCTTCGTTTTTGGGTCTTATGAGCGTTTTCGCAAGCAGAACATGACTTATCAACCTGACGGCGCCACCGTGCCAACCACCCGGATGCTCGGCGGCGACTTTAGCGAGCTTTTGAATGCCGTTACGACCAACCCGTTGACTGGCAATCCCTGCACCGCTCCCTGCCCCACCGGCCAGCTGGATGCCTCGGGCACCCCGATCTATTTCGGCGCGATCTTCAATCCAGCGAGTCCCGGCAGCGTCTTCCCCGGCAACATGATTCCTTCAGGCAGCATCAGTGCGGAGTCGAAAAAGGTCATCCAGATATTCCAACAGGATTACGCTCCTGAAAACGGAAATCTAAGCAATAACTACTGGGGCTTTGCAACATTTGGAAATTTCCCGATTAACACGAACTACCACCTCGATCTCAAAGTCGATCACAATTTTTCTGAGAAGAATCACGCTAACGTCTCCTACAATCGCTACAATGAAACCCCCATCGAAACCAGCGGATTATGGCAGCACGGCAGCGCCGATGGCGGACCATTCACGCAGAGCTATGTTCAGGGCACCCTGGGCTGGGAAGTACGCGTGCAGGACTATTACACGCTCTCTGCAAACCTGGTGAACTTTGCTTCCGCGGCTTATAACTACTGGCTGCGCTGGGATGACACATCGCATCCGGTGGACAATGGTGCGCTCGGCTTCCCTTCCACCAGCAGCGGCGCCAGCAATTTTCCCAACATGAGTTTTGGCGGAAACAACAACTACGGCGAGCCGTCGCTGGGCGCAAACAAGGCCGACCATCTTCCGTATTACCAGGGCCACTACAAGGATGAATTGTCCTGGGTGCGCGGGCGACACGTGGTGAAATTCGGAGGAGAGTTTATTGCCTACGGGGCGAACAGCACAGAGGCCGACGGATATTTGAACTACGCCTTCAACTCCAACACCGGCGAGTCGCTGGCTGTCAGCAATAGTTCGATTGCGCCGTACATCGGCTATGGTCTGGCCAACTTCGAACTGGGCGAGGTCGGGTCCGCATCCAAAGCGGTTGGCGGCCACCTGCGCGGACGCCGCAAGGGACTGAATTTCTATGGAGAAGACACGATCAAGCTGACACCCAAGCTGACCGTGGACGCCAGCCTGCGATGGGACTTCAACACCGCCTGGAAAGAGGTCAACGGCCAGTGGTCCGATTTCGTTCTGAACGCCACCAACAGCAGTTGGGCTCCGCTGAATGGCGCATTTCAATTCCTTTCAAACGGAAGCCAGTCGTTCGAAAAGAACCAGGATTGGCGGCTCTTTTCGCCGCACTTCGGCGCCTCGTATCAGATCAGCAGAAAACTGGTTGCGCGCGGTTCTTACGGACTTTTCTATGTTCCGCTTGGCATCAACCAGTGGGGCGGCGCTCCGTTCGCCGGTGAGGCATCCTTCGGCTACGTAGGTCAAAACATCATGCCCGCGGCGGCTTCGCCAGTGAATGCAATCTATCAGTGGGACGGCGGATCAACGTATCCGGGAAATCCGACTCCTGCTACCCGCGACCCGAATGCAAACACGAGCTGCCCATGGTGCGCGGTTTCGGTTGATCCCAACAAGCTCGATCTCGGTCACACCAACAACTGGAATCTCGGCGTGGAATATGAAGTGGCCAAGAACACTGTTGTGGATGTGAACTACCTCGGCAACCGCGGCGGCCATCTCCATGACGGCGCGGACGATTCGCGTAACTCGCCAACATGGGGTAACTATCAACCATTACTGCAGAGTAACTGCGGCACTTCGACCAGCTATTCCTCCTGCGCGGGAATGTGGATCAGTAGCCAGGCAAACGCTGCCCAGGCTGGCGTCCCGTGGTATCCATTCATGACCTCCATGACGAATGGATGGGGTGGATACAATGCCCCAAATGCGTTTCTGCCCTTCCCACAGACATTCCAGGGTGGAGTTCTGTTCACCGACTCTCCCATTGGAAGCAGCCGCTATGACGCGCTGGTGACGGAACTGAAGCGGCGCGGCAGTAATGGACTGAGCGCCGACCTGAGCTACACCTTCTCCCATGAGGCCGGCAACGTCAATCGCGGCAATGGTAACTTCGCGGAGAACTGGGGCGGAGGCGATCCTTACCAGGATCCCTACGCAATGGATCAAATGAAGAACCTCATTTCGCCCAACGACGTTCGTCACGAAGTGAAGGGATATGTTTCCTATGGCCTGCCATTCGGCGCGGGACGGCGCTGGCTCTCCACGGGGAACGAGCTTGTCAGACAGACAGTAGGTGGATGGAATCTTGCTACGCAGGTCGATTACCATGCCGGCCAGCCAATGGGAGCTGTGCGTCCGAGCTTCTGGAGCTATCCAAACTGGGGCAACACCTTTGCTAATGTGGTGAAGCAACCAGGAGCGCTGGCTAATCACTTCAAGACGCTCGACCTGAATAATCTGAATGACGTGAGCAACCAGTTTGTGAGCCCATCCAGCTTTACGGACCTCTACACATCGGATGGTTCGGGGAGATTTCTGGGTACACTCGGCAACCAGTTACCCTTCTATTCCAATTGGAGAGGCTGGGCCTACTACAACGAAGATCTGAGCATCTTGAAGAAATTCTCTTTCCACGACAACCGCTTCCGGGCTACTCTACGGGCCGAGTTCTTTGACGTGCTGAACCGCCACCACTGGGGCTCCCCGAGTACCGGGAACATCGGTGGCCAGTACTTTGGCAACGTGACCAGCGTGAGCGGGAGCAGGCAGGGCCAGGTCGGAGCGCGCTTCGAATGGTAGAGCCTGTCAGAGGATAGTCCTATAATTGCGGGGCGCGAATCTCGTGTTGGTCACCGGTTCTCGCCCCGCTTCTCACAGGCATATCAAAGCGTGCAACTGTTTCAGTCATTGGTTCCACCCCGCACGACACCGGAGATACGGATGCCATCCAGCCCCCGCCAGCGCCGATTGCCTCGGAGGCTACTGCTTCCATGTGGTGGATGCTCCCTGGTGATGAGTGTGCTGGCTATCATGGCCGCTAACTCGTTGGCATCTCAGGTTCCTTCAATCACTCCAACCGCAACTGGACAACGCGAACAAGCCCATGCCGTTATCCCGCTTGATCACGCCCGCGAGTTGCTCAATACAGAACACTGGCAAGACGCCGCTCCAGTGGTGAAGGCATATTTTGTGGCCCATCCCGACTCCGGCGAAGCACATGCGCTCATGGGACTCATCCTTTATCGTGAGCATCAACCGCGGGCTTCCATGGCGGAGTATCTGCAAGCGTCGCAATCGACGGATTTGTCCGCATTCGACCTGCGCATCTTTGCCATGGATTGCGCAGCGATTCCCGACTTTCCCGAGGCGGAAAAGTGGCTGCTGCGCTCTCTTGAAAAAGACAATCGTGATGCAGCGACATGGGAGGCGCTGGGGCATGTCCGCTTCTCCTCTCAACACTATGAGGAAGCGATCGACGCTCTCCAGCATACGTTGCAACTCACGCCGCGAATGGTTTCGGCGGAGACGCTGATCGGGTTGGCCAACGAGCGTCTGGCACGGCTCGACGTTGCCGAGACAGCCTACCGTACAGCCATCCAATGGCAGACCGACGGCAAAGGCCAGGACGCTGTTCCCTTCATTGCGCTGGGCCGGGTGCTGCTCGTAAATAACCAGCCTGCGGATGCCATTTCGTGGCTGCAACAAGCGGAGAAGATCGCGCCCACTTCCTCTGAAGCTCACGAACAACTTGGCCTGGCTTTTGCAAAGACTGGGCACACACCGGAAGCCGCGCAGGAGTTGGAAACGGCGATTCGTCTTCAGCCCGACAGCGCCCGGTTGCATCTGATGCTTGCCCGGACTTACCGATCGCTGGGCGAGAAGGAAAAGGCGGATCGCGAGTTCGAGCAATACGCGAAGCTCAACGGGAGCAATCCGCAATGACCGCGCGATGGAACGCCGCACGATGGATGACCGCCGTGTTCCTGGCAGCTTTGCTCTGCTACGGAGATCCAGGCATCTGCGCGCAAAGTTGCGATCCCGCCTCCGGCATCCACTTCGCTGAGAAAGCAGACGCATACGGGATCGACTTCCGCCACCATGCAAACCACACTTCAATGAGCTATCCGCTCGAAGTAATGGGGTCCGGTGTGGCGCTGTTCGATTTTGACAACGATGGGCGGCTGGATGTCTTCTTCGCCAATGGCGCGGCGTTTCCCGATCCCAATCCAGGCAAGCAAGCTCCTCGCAAGAGCGGCCCCGAGTATTGGAACCGCCTCTATCATCAAAGGGCTGATGGCACTTTCGAGGACGTGACGGTCAAGGCTGGGGTTGCCGGGGAAGACTACGGAATGGGTGTTGCTGTGGGCGACTACGACAACGATGGGTTTGACGATCTCTTTGTCGCAGGCTTTCCTCACAATCATCTTTACCACAACAATGGAGATGGAACTTTCACCGATGCCACGATTGCGGCCGGCGTCGCCGGAGATGGCTGGTCAACGAGCGCGGTGTGGGTCGATCTGGATCAGGATGGCTTTCTGGACCTTGTAGTTCTTCGCTATTTTCAGTGGAACTTCGACGATAAGTTCTGTCCAACTCCGGACGGAAAGAGAAGTTATTGCGATCCCAAGGCATTTCCCTCAATTGTGCCACTCGTCTATCACAACGACGGCCATGGCCACTTCACTGAAGTTGGTCAGAAACTCGGTCTGTCAAAGCCTGGCAAGGGTCTCGGGATAGCAATAGCAGACTACGATCGCGATGGGAAGATCGACTTGTTTGTGGCTAACGACGGAATGGATGAGTTTCTCTATCACAACAAGGGCAACGGAACATTTGAAGAGACCGGATTGACAGCCAACGTTGCGGCGGACGACAACGGAAGGAATTTCGCGGGAATGGGCGTGGTGTTTCAGGACCTGAACAACGACGGACTCCCGGACATTGTGGTGGACAACCTGGCTCTCCAGACCTATGCGCTTTATCTCAATCGTGGAGACGGAACCTTCGACTATGCGAGTGCCAACAGCGGTATAGCTCGTTCGACAATGGCCCACTCGGGCTGGGGCATTCAAGCCATCGACGTCGACAACCACGGATGGAAAGACCTGATCGCAACGCGCGGCCATGTCAACGTGGATATCCAGAAGGACAATCCCCAGCTTCGTTACATTGAGCCCCCCGCACTGTTGCGCAACATCGGTCATGGTTTTCAGGATTTCTCCGCGTGTCTCGGCGCGATTGCCTCGTTGCCGTTTGCAGGGCGAGGCCTTGCCAGCGGAGATCTTGATAATGACGGCCTGATAGACGTAGTGATGACCGGCAATGATGGTCGCGCCTTCGTACTGCGTAACGAAACCAGGACTGCGCATCACTGGATCACGATCCAGTTGGTCGGCGGGCTGAGCAACCGCGACGGCATTGGCGCCGAGATTCGCTTGACGACCGCGAAGACGCTTCAGGCACTTACCGTGACCACAGGCGGAAGTTACCAATCCTCCGGCGACAAGCGTGCGCATTTTGGTCTTGGCGATGAGGACGCAGTAAAGTCCGTCGAGATTCAGTGGCCATCGGGTGCAAAGCAAGCCGTTCACATCCCCGCGGTGGACCGCTTCTACACGATTACTGAAGGCAACGGGATCACCGCCGTGTCATGCGGCAACAAACCCTGTCCCGCGTCGAAGCAAACGGCGACGGCAAACTCCAGCGTTCGACAAATACACACGGAAGAAGTATCCGTCCCTCAACACATCGCTGCCGGTCGGAACCCATAACGACAAGGAAAACACTCATGCAAGAGTCTCGGTCAAAACTTGACCTACATCAGAGTCGACTGACAGTCATCGGGAGTTATGTGCCGTTCAACCGTCGCCAGGTTCTGGGCGGACTCGGGGCCGTGATGTTATCGACGGCTTTACAGGGACGCACAATGGCCGCGGAGTCCGCTCTCAATCGCAACGATATGGAACGGTTGTTGAAGCCGCTGCTGATCAGCCAAGATCCAGCGCTGTTTCAGTTTGCGGTTAACGTGTTTGAGCACTGCATCTTCGGGCGGATGCAAGCGGCGGAGCCACCGCTCAAACATCCTTGGCTCGTGCCGGGCGGCATCTATGTTGGCCAGTGGATCTGGGACACAACATTTCTCACCGACCTGGTGGCTATCATTCCAGATCAGCGCGATTTCATTCGCGGCGTCTATGCAAATTACTGGGAGTCTCAGGAGAGATGGAACCGCGTCAAGCCTGCCTACGCGCAGGGCATGATCGCAAATTTCATTGCGCCCGATAACGGACCTCCGGGTTTTACCGGCAAGGACTGGTTGACATTTCCCGCTTACTCTCAGGCGCCGCTGCTGGCCTGGGGAGTGGATCGTGTCTACCGGCGCAATCGAGACCTCGAGTTAGTCCGTGCGGCACTCCCGCATCTCGAAGCTTTCCACGACTGGTATTGGCGGGAACGTGACCTGGACAACGTCGGCATGGTGACCGTTGGAGTCTATGATGGCGTCGTCGAGCATGCGCGTTTCGAGACTTATGACAACGAAGTCGATCTAGATACCCTAAAGCTCATTCCGCACCCCGGTCGACCCGTAGGGATTGATAACGGCCCATGGTATGGCGACATTTATATCCCCGCCAACACCGGCTATTTGCTTCTTTCCGAACAGAGCCTGATAAGCCTCGCGGAAGCCGCCGGAGAGAAGGAGATGGCTGCGCGACGCAGGCCGATTCTGACCAAGGGAATAGAGGCCATGCGGCGCCACATGTGGGACGAGAAGCAAGGATGTTTTCTGAGCGTGCACCGCGACGGGTTGCGCAAAATGCCGGTTGCAACCATCGGCGGGATGGTTCCGCTCCAGGCCCATATCCCCACCGCGGCACAGGCTGCGCGCATGGCAGAAGCTTTGGCTGGCTCGCATTGGAACACGCCTGTTCCGCTGCCCTCGGTCGACTGTCTGGCAGCCGAGTACAACAGCGACGGCTTCTGGCGCGGAGATGTGTGGCCATCCTCCGTGTATCAAACGCTTGAAGGTCTTCAAGCATACGGCCACACCGAATTGGCAGGTGAACTCGCGGGTCACCTGCTTGATAACGCGCTCAAGGTCGGAATCAGTGAACATTACGATTCGCAGACGGGAGCGCCACTCGGAGTGCCCAACCTCGGCATGTCCGCAGTCTTGCTCACAATTGCGTTGGAGGGGTTGAGCCCGCGGCATCAGATCCGGATGGCTTGACAGACGAGTTATCAAGCCGCTGCGATTTGCGCAGAAGATGCGACAGAGTCACTTCGATCTTATTCAAGGAGAGTTACTTCATGCGGAAAGTGAATTGGATGGCGCCGGCATTTTTCCTTATTCTTATTGTTGGTTTCTTCGTCTTCGCGCCGGCGGCATTACCGCAGGGACCTCAGCCGGATAGTCCGGCGATTGAGAAGCGCGTGGATCAGATGGTATCGAAGCTGACTCTGGAGCAGAAGATTCGCCTGCTGGGAGGAGAAGACAGCGTCTTTTCACGGGGCGAGCCGGCGGTTGGTTTCCCGCGACTCAAGATGTCCGATGGGCCCGTCGGCGCGCGCTTCTGGGGTCCGATCACCGCATACACCGCGGGCATCGCGATGGCTGCGACATGGGATTCTGAACTGGCCGAGCGAGTTGGCGCTGCCATCGGCGATGACTCCCGCGCACGCGGAGTGCATGTGCTGCTGGGGCCTGGAGTCAATATTTACAGGGCTCCCATGGCAGGCAGAAATTTTGAATACTACGGCGAAGATCCATTCCTTTCATCGCGTATGGTGGTTGGCTATATCCGTGGATTGCAGGGTCGCGGAGTCATCGCCACGGTCAAGCACTTTGCCGCTAACAACCAGGAGTACGACCGGCACGGCGTGAGCTCTGATATGGATGAGCGCACACTTCGTGAGATCTACTTGCCTGCCTTTGAAGCCGCGGTGCGTGAGGCCGATGTGGGCGCCGTGATGGATTCATACAACCTGCTCAATGGAGAGCACACCACGCAAAACTACCATTTGAATAGCGAAATCCTCAAGAAGGAGTGGGCTTTCAAGGGAATCCTCATGTCCGACTGGTGGGCTACTTACGATGGCGTGGCGGCTGCCAATGGGGGCCTTGATCTTGAAATGCCCGATCCCAACTTTCTTAACGCACAGACACTGCTCCCGGCCGTGCGCGACGGCAGGGTATCTGAGTTGGTGATTGACGATAAGGTGCGCAGGCTGTTCAGAACAGCGATTCGCTTCGGCTTTCTTGATCACGACCAGCAGGATTATTCACTTCCGACCTACAGCCAGGAGAACCGCAAGGTTGCTTTGGACGAGGCGCGCGAAAGCATCGTACTGCTGAAGAACGAACATTCCCTATTGCCGCTGGACCAGAGCAAATTGAAGACCATTGCGGTGCTCGGTCCCGATGCGTGGCCGGCGGTCACTGGGGGCGGAGGAAGTTCGCAAGTTACTCCATACGCCGCTCCCAGTCTGATGACAGGTCTCAGCGATTACTACATCGGAAAGGCGAAGGTACTTTACGCTCGCGGCGTCCCTCCGATGGATGAGATGTTATCGAAGACCGAATTCAGTCTGCCGTCCCGCATCGCTGCTGCCGGCCTTTCTGCGGCGAAGGGCCACGGCGTGATGGTGGAGCAGTTTGACAATGCCGAGTTTCGTGGCAGTCCTGTCGTTACTCGCTTTGTCGATCATGTGGACACTCTCATCAACGTGGAGCCGGCGCAGGCTCCACAACCCAAGGGCCTTCGCTATTCGGCTGAGTTTCGCGCCGCCAAGGATGGGACCTATATCTTTGTTGCGAGTGCCGGCGGCGGTGGCTCTTACAAGTTTTATGTGGATGACAAGCTGGAGATCAACCAGCTCGCGCGTGAGGGCATTGAGCCGCAATGGGTTGAACTGCCGCTCAAGGCGAATCAAACTGTAGCGGTGCGGCTGGACTATCGGCCCAACGGCAACAATCTGCAAGCAGCACTGGCCATTCGTGCCACTGATGATCTGGTCACCAAAGAAGCGCGCGCGATTGCGGCGCTCGCTGACACGATCATCGTGGATGCGGGCTTTGACTCAACCACCGAATGCGAAGGCTTTGATCGCACCTATGCGTTGCCATGGGGTCAGGATGAGTTGATAGAGACAGCTCTTGAAATCAACCCGCGCACGATCGTGGTGCTGACGGCCGGCGGCGACGTAGACACGCATCGCTGGATCGCGAAGGTCCCGGCACTCCTGCATCAGTGGTATCCGGGGCAGGAGGGAGCAACGGCCCTTGCGGAGATACTCTCCGGTGCCCGTTCGCCGGAAGGTAGGCTCGCGATTACCTTTCCGCGTAGTTGGGAAGAGAACCCAGCGCACGACAGTTACTATGCGGCCGAAGTCCCCGCGGGCGCCACGCCGCACGTTCGTTATTCCGAAGGAGTGTTTGTAGGTTATCGCTCGTTCGTGACCACGGGAAAGAAGCCGTTGTTTCCTTTCGGATTCGGACTGACTTATACGACCTTCGCATTTTCCAACTTGCAAGTTGTGCCTGCAGTAGTCAACGGGCATCCCTCGGCGCAGGTGTCCTTCGATGTGGCAAACACCGGAACAGTGTCAAGCGCGGATGTAGCGCAGGTGTATGTCGGCGATCCATCTGCAAAGGTAGTGCGCCCCAGAATCGAACTGAAAGGCTTCAAAAAGGTTCGTCTCGCGCCAGGGGAGAAGCAGAAGGTCACCATCGTCCTGGATGAGCGCTCGTTCGCTTATTGGGACGCCGGCGCCAACGAATGGCATTGGGACGCAGGCAGTTTTGTTGTGGCCGTGGGAGATTCATCCGAGAATATGCCGCTCACCGCGAACATCGAACTGAAGAGGTAGGAAGGACGGAGATTCATATGTTTCGATTGCAATCCTGCTTCTGCAGATCGTTTTTCTCATGGACGGCGCTTCTGTTGTTGCTGCTTTCGCCCTGCGGCGCTTTGCTGGCTCGGAGCCAGGGAAAAAGATTGGTTGAGGACAATAGTCGAACACTGGTCTGGAGCGATGAGTTCAACGGGCCGGACGGCAGCCCTCCCGATCCCGCGAAATGGGCATTCGTTACAGGAGGATCGGGATTCGGAAACAATGAGTTGGAATACTACACAGATCGCGCCGCCAATATTCATCAGGAAAAGGGAAATCTGGTGATCACTGCCAGAAAGGAGACCTATGCCGGCTCGGATGGAGTCTCTCGCGCTTATACTTCCGCGCGCATCGAAACCAGGGGCTTATTCGAGCAGAAGTACGGCCGGATGGAGGCGCGTATCAAGCTGCCGGAAGGGCAGGGAATCTGGCCCGCATTCTGGATGATGGGCAATAACTTTGGCTCAGTAGGATGGCCGGCCTGTGGCGAAATCGACATTATGGAGAAAGTCGGCTTTGAGCCGTCAGAAGTCCATGGTAGCCTTCATGGCCCCGGGTATTCCGGCGGTGAGCCTCTGACAGGCACATTCACAATGCCCGAGAATGGCCGGATCGGCGATGGATTCCATGTCTTCGCAACAGAATGGACTCCTCGTGAGATTCGATTTTACGCAGACGATGTGCTTTACGAAACGCAAACCATCGAAAGCCTTCCTGTTGACAAGCACTGGGCTTTCGACCACCCATTCTACCTCCTGTTGAATGTTGCGGTTGGGGGCTACTGGCCCGGAGATCCCGACGCCACAACGCGCTTTCCGGTCAGTATGCTGGTCGACTATGTGCGGGTTTACAGGCTGGGAACCGTTGACCAGGCGAAGAAGTAGGCGCTTAGGGTCGGTGAGGCCGGCCTGGACAACATACCTCTTGCGCTTGAGGGTTGGAGAAGCTATACCCGTTTCGAGCTGAACGCAATCGAAGATGCCGCATCCTGGGAAGATTTCCACATTGAAACAGCCTCGTTCGCTCTAGCTTCACCCTGACTTTGCCAAAATGCTATGATTCGAGCAAGTAAATTCGAGGGTGAGCCCCGCCAGCGTCGGCATCCGGTTCTGCACTTCAAGTTGCATCTGAACCTGCACCCGGTGTGTTCGACGTTGCCGGGCGGCGCGGTTGACACGAATGCATCTTGATGCGACCAGTGGTGATTCGGACAAGTCTGAGGTCTCCGGGGCGCCTGAACAATCTCGTGCTGTTCCCAATTCAAATGACTTTCTAGCAGAGAAGCAGGAACTGGAATGGGTGCTTTCCCATCCGGAGATCAGCCGTTCCGCGAGCTTGGTTCGCTTCCTATCGTTCATCTGCGCCAAATATTTCGATGGAGAATCCAAGGACATTCGCGAACCCACGATTGCCGTCCAGGCTCTCGGCCGCAAGGAGTCCAACTTCGATTCTCATACCGACCCGATCGTTCGTGTGACCGCCCGTACGCTGCGGAAGAAACTGCAGATGCTCTACGAGGGCGACGCGCAAGACCATCAGCTCCAGATTGTACTTCCGCGCGGGCACTACATTCCCCAGTTCGTGCGCCGTGGGGATGCACCTGCTGAATCTCCCCTCCCAGTCGAGGTGCCCTCTCTCGACCAAGTCCAACTGGACAGCGCGGCTATGCCCGGCACTATCGCCCCCGCAGACCCTGATGAAGACGCCGGCAGCGGGCTTTGGCAGGCGTTCAGCAAGGCGTTCGCCTTTGTTGCGGACCGGCGCGCACTTTGGAAATATGCCACAATGATCTTTGCGGTGGCTGCTATCTTTCTTGCGGGAGTTCTCTTCGGGCGCCACACCGATCAACAACAGCGTCCCGTCGGCGAAGCCCTCAAATGGGGGGATCCGGTCTGGAGCGACGAGTTCGATGGGACGGCACAGCAATTGCCTGATCCATCGAAATGGACCTACGACCTGGAAGATCAAACCGGATTGGGCGATGGGGGCCGCGAGGTTTTTTGCTCGCCAACGGCCGAAAAATCAAAGGAATGCGATCCTCGCCGCCCGAATGCTTTCCAGGACGGAGCCGGACATCTGGTTCTGCGTGCTGAAAAGAACGCCAACGGCGCTTGGACCCAGATTCGGATCACTACCAAAGGCCTGAAGAACTTCCAGTATGGTCGTATCGAAGCGCGCATGAAGTTGCCAGTCGGCACTGGGCTCTGGCCCTCCTTCGTAATGGTAGGAGCCGACAAGGACACAGTAGGCTGGCCGGCCTGCGGCTCGATGGATGTGGCTGAGAATGTGTCCCTCAATCCTCATTCCAACGGCCTCGGACCAACCATGATCCGCTCTACTCTTCACGGCCCAAGATACTTCGGTTCGAATGGCTTGTGGCACGATTTCAAACTTCCCTACGGCGGAAGAGTTGACGACGGAAGTTTTCACACCTACGGCATCGTCTGGTCGCCGGACATGGTCCAGTTCTATGTGGATGATCCGGCAAACGCCTACGTCGTGCAAGATGTCGGCGAACTCCCGGAAGGCGGCGCATGGGTCTTTGATCATCCCTTTTTCCTGACCATGGGCTTGGCGGTGGGAGGTGACTGGGCGGGAAACCCTGACGCCACAACTCCTAACCCCGCGACTGTTCTGGTTGATTATGTCCGCGCCTATAAGATTCCCACCGTTCAGGCACCGAGCATCGAATGGCACTCCGTGAATCTGAAGTCCGGCTCCTCGGCAACCAGCACCATTTCATTACGCGCCCCGAATTACGCCGGCCGCGTCCACCTGACCTGTTCCACTGATACACCCACGGCGGCCTGCTCTCTTGGTGCTTCCGTCGTGAACTTCTCTGACACCCTTTCGCAGGAGGATACTCTCACAATCTCGACAAATTCCCTCACTGAAAAAGGCAGGGTGGCGGCGCCTCCGGGGCGCTACCAGGTGACCATCACAGCCACCACCATCAGCGGAGATCAATCGCAATTGACTGTCCCCTTCGAGGTGAGGGGTGGGGATTAGTACTACTGTGTTATAAAGTGGATTCCATTCTGAAAGAATCCCGGTATTTCTGTTCGGGGATCCAACTCAACGAGTGATGAAATGCGACTCAATTCTGCCATTTCCGGAGTCTGGTCCAATCCAGCCGACCGGCGCTGTAATCCGAAGCGCTGCTATCCGAGCGTGAAAATTGCTGAGCAGTACGCCCAGACAGCAACGAGAAGAGTTGGTAGGCTCATCATCGCTTACGCGTGTCCCGACTGCGGAGGGTACCACATCGGGCACGCCGAGCTAGCACAGTGTTTGGCACTGGATGTCCACATAGATCGACCGTGCCAAGTCTGCGGTGCTGCCATTCCCTTCTTCAAGAAGGAGAAGGCTACGCGTTTTGGGAGCACCGCTCTATACTGCTCGGCAGAGTGCCAAAACGCGGCAGGACGAGCAAGGCGACAGGCGAGGAGTCAAGCCAGCGGGCCCTCCAAGTGAATCGCTCACGGTGGGAATTTCGGTGCCGGTTCTGGTGCCGGTTCGGTTTGCAAAACGATGCCTAAGGCTGCACGCCAGTGCAGATCAAACCCAGGGCACAAGATGATGATTCAGCAGCCATTTGCGTGTCTATGCGTAATGGCGCGCTTGCTTGATAAACCTTGCATATTCAACGATTTGCGATTATGAGTCCCCTGCTCTAACCGTTGAGCTACAGGCCCGCTGCCCCAGTAACTGAATGCACACATGAACGACTTGGACTCGCGTTCGATTGCTCCAGATCGCCGTTTCCCGGCTGGCGCCGGTTGCTTCTAAGTTTGACACAGCCGGTTGGCAGCGGTCATTCCGTTGGAATCGTGGAAAACGCAGCCGCAGCTTGCCAGGTCATCTGATTGGAGACTGCAGGACCGGGTTGGAGACAACAGAACCGGGTTGGAAACAACGGGGCGGGGTTGGAAACAACATGACCGGGGCGGGTACAATCACAATCCAGGCGGCTTGTGAAAAGGAACGGGAATGCACTCTGAATCGCAACTACGAAAAACACTGGCACTGGCCATCTGGATTCTGGCGGCACTTGGCGCGCCTGGGTCCGCTTTTGCCGGCGCAACTTGCTCTGGGTCTGAACCTGCAACCGCAGCCCGGGCCGCCGAGGGCTTTCGTTTGGAGAATTGCGCCGTTGGCTTGACGCTGACTTCATCTGGCGCAAGACTCTCGGGCCTTGCGTTTACGGACCGGGTGCACAAGACCGAGCTTCCCATTGCAGCGCCCTTCGCCGTTCTCTTGACGGACGGCTCGATCTACAACGCGGCCAATCTGGCGCCGGCTGGGCAGCCTTCATTGCACGAAGTACTTCCCCATGCTGGCGCAGCGCGCGTGGCCGAACAACTTCATGGCCAACAGTTGGACATTCCACTGGGGAGCGCCGACCATTCGCTGCGCTTCACATGGTCGTTGATCCTGCTCGACGGCGCCTCCTATTTTCGCCAGGTGCTGACTCTTACGGCCGCCGACAAAGACGTGCCCATCCGCCGCGTTCAGTTGATCGATCTTCCGCTTCCAGGCGCGCACGTGGTCGGGTCTGTGGACGGATCGCCCATCGTGGCGGGCAATCTGTTTCTTGGGTTTGAGCACCCGCTTTCCCAGAGCAGGGTTACGGCAGGCCGCGCCACCGCGTGGGTCGATCGCGATCTGCCGCTCCGCGCAGGCCAGGAAGTAACCTACTCCTCGGTGGTTGGCGTCGCACGCGATGGCCAGATGCGGCGTGACTTTCTCGCCTATCTCGAACGCGAACGCGCCCATCCTTACCGCACCTTCCTGCATTACAACTCGTGGTACGATCTCGGCTACTTCACCCCTTACAGCGAGGCGGACGCGCTTGATCGCGTAAACGCATTCGGGCGCGAGTTGACTCAAAAGCGAGGCGTAACGCTCGATTCGTTTCTCTTCGACGATGGCTGGGATAATCACAAGTCGCTTTGGAAATTCAACGGCGGCTTTCCTGACGGGTTTGCAAAGGTAAAGCAGGCCGCGGAAACGTACGGCGCGGATCCCGGCGTCTGGATGTCCCCGTGGGGCGGCTATTCCGAGCCAAAGCGGGAGCGGATTGCGTTTGGCAAGGCCGCGGGCTATGAGATTGTCGACGACGGATACGCCCTTTCCGGGCCGCGCTATTACGCGGGATTCCGGGATGTCTGCCTGGAAATGATTCGCCGTTATGGCGTGAATCAATTCAAGTTTGACGGCACCGGCAACGCCAACTCGGTGTTCAAGGGCAGCCAGTTTGACAGCGACTTCGCCGCGGCAATTCATCTCATCGGCGAATTGCGCGCGGCCAAGCCGGATCTCTTTGTCAATCTCACCACGGGCACCTGGCCTTCGCCATTCTGGTTGATGCATGCGGACTCGATCTGGCGCGGCGGCGAAGATGATTCGACGGCAGGAGTGGGCCCGTACCGCGAACGCTGGATCACCTATCGCGATGCGGATACCTACCAGCATGTGGTCGAGAATGGGCCGCTGTATCCGCTGAACTCGCTCATGCTTCATGGGATGATTTACGCGCAGGATCACAAGCAACTGAAGTCGGACCCTGACAACGATTTTCGCAATGAAGTGCGATCGTACTTCGGAACGGGCACGCAGCTCCAGGAGATGTACATTACGCCGTCGCTGCTCACCCAGGCCAATTGGGACGACCTGGCCGAAGCTGCGAAATGGTCGCGTGCCAATGCGAATGTACTCAAGGACACGCATTGGATTGGCGGCAATCCAGCGTGGCTCGATGTTTACGGATGGGCCTCATGGTCGCCGGGAAAGGCCATACTCGTTTTGCGCAACCCGAGCGATAAGCCGCAGACAATGCGCCTCAAGCTCGAGGACGCGCTTGAGTTGCCTCCCGATGCCGCGCAGAACTACTCCGCAAGAAGTCCATGGACGTCCGATGCAAGCCGCCCCGCACTCACCCTCCACGCGCAATCGGCCCACGGATTTCAACTCGCTCCTTTCGAGGTGCTCACGCTTGAACTCACTCCGGAACCAGCGCATTGAGCTGAGCCGGCTGATCGGATAAGAACAAATGTCGTCTCCAACGCTACTCATCATGGCCGCCGGTATGGGCAGCCGCTACGGCGGTCTCAAACAGATTGATTCCATCGGTCCCGGCGGCCTAACCATCCTTGACTATTCGATATTCGACGCGTTGCGCGCAGGCTTCGGGAAGATCGTCTTTGTCATTCGCAAGGATATTGAGAAGGCCTTTCATGAGGCGATCGGCTCTCGATTTGAAGCGCACCTTCCAGTCGAGTATGTCTTCCAGGAAATCGATAGTCTGCCGCCGGGATTTGCAGTTCCGGCGGGTCGCACCAAACCCTGGGGCACCACGCATGCTGTTCTGATGGCTGCCGAAGTGATTCACGAGCCGTTTGCCGTCATCAATGCCGACGACTTTTATGGCGCGGAGGGCTACCAGGTGCTGGCGCGGCATCTCGCGTCAGGCACGCACGAGGATGCAATGGTCGGATTCATCCTCCGCGAAACGCTTTCTGATTTCGGATCGGTCGCGCGCGGCGTTTGCCGTTGCAATGCAGAGGGCTACCTTGACGGAATTGAAGAGCTGACCGGCATTGAGCGGGACGGCGACCACGCACGCAATACCGACGCGGCCAGCCGGGTGACCAATCTCACCGGAGACGAGACCGTTTCATTGAATATGTGGGGATTTACGCCCCGGATATTTCCCCAATTGCGCCGACTGTTTAGCTCGTTCCTTGAGAGCAACGGCGCCGATCTGAAAGCGGAATGCTACCTGCCCAAGGCGTTGAACCAGCTGGTTGCGGAAGGCCAGGATCGAGTCAAGGTCCTGCGCTCCCGCAGCGCCTGGTTCGGAGTTACTTACCGCGAAGATCGCCCCCATGTCACCGAGGCAATCGGCCGCTTCGTCGCGGCAGGGCTTTACCCGGAGCAGCTCTGGCCATGAGCACAGGAAGATGAACCGGTTTGAGGAGTCTGCCGGATGAGACGATGCGCGTGTGTCTGCGTTTTTGTTTTCGGGCTTGTTGCGATCATGCACACCCAACAACCTGTGGCGCCCCAGAAGGCGGACTCTGTGCTGATCTTGAAGAAAGATCACGTAATGGAACTGCTAGCGGGCGGCAAGGTCATCCGCAGCTACAAGGTTGCTCTGGGCCAGGGTGGCCTGGCGCCCAAGGATCGGCAGGGTGACGGACGCACGCCGGAAGGCCGCTATGTCATCGACGCGCATAACCCGGCAAGCGAGTATCACCTTTCCCTGCACGTTTCGTATCCCAATGCCGAGGATCGCAAGCGCGCGGCGAAGCTCGGCGTCGCGCCCGGTGGAGACATCATGATCCACGGCCTGCCCAACGGCAAGGGATTTATCGGCGCCGGGCACCGCATGTACGACTGGACGCTCGGCTGCGTAGCAGTAACCAATGAGGAGATTGAAGAGGTCTGGAAACTGGTTCCAGTGGGAACGCCGGTTGAGGTCAGGCCATAGCCGCGCATGCGGAAAACTAACTCCGGCGGTAGGCCGTGGATTTATCCACGGTATAAAGCCGGTCAAATAAATTTGGGCTTCAGCCCCTGCGGTGCGCTTTTTCTACTTATCGCCGGAATATGCTCCTTTTCCGCAGCCTCCTCGGCGCCACGCCACACAGCAAGCGCCCGTCTGAGAAGATAGAGATAGATGCTGACTCTGCAAAATGCTGGAAAGCGGTTTGGGCCGCGAGTCTTGTTTCTTGAGGCCAACTGGCTGATCCGCGCGCGGGAGAAGACCGCGCTGGTGGGCGCCAACGGTACCGGCAAATCCACGCTGATGAAGGTGCTGGCCGGCCTCGAAACGCTGGACTACGGGCAGGTGCAGCAGACGCGCGGCATGAGCATCGGCTACCTGCCGCAGGAGGGGTTGCGGCTCACCGGGCGCAGCGTCTTTGAAGAGTGCCTCACTGTCTTCGACGAACTGCGCGATATGGAAAAGGAGATTGAGCATCTTGCCGGGCAGTTGGCAGTGCTCGATCACGCCGGGCCGGAGTATGAATCTGCCGCCGAGCGCTACTCCATGTTGCAGGAGCGCTTTCATGCGCTGGACGGCTACGCGCTGGATGCGCAGGTGGGCGGCGTGCTCACCGGCCTCGGCTTCGGCAAAGGGGATTGGTCGCGGCAGACGGATGAGTTCAGCGGCGGCTGGCAGATGCGCATTGCTCTCGCCAAGCTGCTGCTGGCCAAGCCGAATCTGCTGCTGCTCGACGAGCCGACCAACCACCTCGATCTTGAGACCCGGAACTGGCTCGAGGACTACCTGCATGGCTATCCCTTCGGCTACATCCTCATCTCCCACGACCGGTACTTTCTGGATGTGACGATCGACCGCACCGTGGAGATTTGGAACAAGCGCCTGAATGTCTACCAGGGCAACTACACCAAGTACCTCAGCCAGAAAGACGAGCGGCGAACGCAGCTTGAGGCCGCCTACCGCAATCAGCGCATCCAGGTTGAGCACCTTGAAGCCTTCATCAACCGCTTTCGCGCGCAAGCCACCAAGGCCAAGCAGGTGCAGAGCCGCATCAAAGAGCTGGAAAAAATAGAGCGCATCGAGATCCCTGAAGAGGAGCCGGTGATTCACTTCAAGTTTCCCCAGCCGCCACCCTCGGGCCGTACCGTCGTTGAAGCCTTCAACTTATCCAAAAGCTATGGCGAGAAACACGTCCTCTCCAGCGTCAACTTCACCATTGAGCGCGGCGACCGCGTGGCCCTGGTCGGCGTCAACGGCGCGGGCAAGTCGACGCTGATCAAATTGCTCACCGGCGACGAAACGCCGACGGCCGGCCAGGTGAAGCTGGGCCACAACGTGGTGAGCGAGTACTTTGCGCAGGACCAGTACAAGGTGCTCAACGGCGAAGCGCGCATGCTGGACGACATCAGCCACGCCGCGCTCAAAGTGCCGGAACAGGCGCTGCGTTCGCTGCTGGGCTGCTTCCTGTTTTCCGGCGACGATGTCTTCAAGCCGCTCGGAGTGCTCTCCGGCGGAGAGCGCAACCGCTACGCGCTGGCCCGCATTCTTGTTTCGCCTTCGAATTTCCTGCTTCTTGACGAGCCGACCAACCACCTGGACATGCGCGCCAAGGACGTGTTGCTTGAGGCCATCGCGGCCTTCTCCGGGACGGTGGTTTTTGTCTCGCACGACCGCTACTTCATTGACCGGCTGGCCACGCGGGTGCTGGAGGTGGAAGGCGGCACGGTAATCAGCTACGAGGGCAACTACGAAGACTACCTGCGCCGCAAGGGGATTGCATCCAGCAGCCTTTTGGAGGGAGTGCCGAAAGCAGCGGTGCAGCAGGCCACCAAGGCTTCGCCGGTCGCGGTTGCGGAATTGGTGTTAGAAGATGCCGCGCCCAAAGATCGCCCGCGCCGCCTGAATCCCATCAAGCAAAAGCAGATGGAAGAGCGGTGCGCGTTTCTTGAAGAAGAGACGCCGCGCATCGAGGCGGCCATCCAACACACTGAGGAGCAGTTGGGCGTGTATGTCTCCGCCGCGGAGTCGGAGCGGCTGACCAGGCTGGCCGCGGATCTGCGCGGTCAGTTGGAGGCGTTCACCGCCGAGTGGGAAGAGCTGATGATGCAGTTGGAGGACCAGACCGCGCTGCCCTGAGAAGAAACAAGAATGCAAGTTCAACAAAAAATGACGTCGTCATGGAGTTCTTCGGGCTCCCACCCATCGGACAAAAACAAAGACTTCGGACCCAGAGGGTACCCCGATGGGGGATAGTTTCATTCCCCGTGGGTCGGCGAAGACAGGGTACGACTATTTTCATTGGGCGCGTATGGAGAGAAATAATCGGCAAAACCCCGGTACAAAATTCCAGCCTTTTCAGGCAACACCTGCGCAAATTCAAGCATCGCACTTTAAGCCGTTATCCCCATTGCTGTTTTATCCAGATCCAGATTGATCCAAACGTGGCACTGTGCTCGTGAAGCCGCTCCCGGTCTGTATGCGGATTTCGCGGTGGAACCTGGCGCTCCCGATCTTTGGAGATGAGTACGATGCAGCAAGAGATTGGCCTTCCCCATATCTTCAATACTCCCCGCCTTGAACAGCCCGCACCGCAGGAAATGACCCGGCTTGTGGACGCCTTCGACTGGGCGTCCACTCCTCTGGGCCCGGCCGCATCATGGCCCGACAGCCTCAATGCCGTCGTCCGAATTCTCCTCACTTCGCGCTTTCCCATGTGGATGGCGTGGGGTCCGGAGCTCACTTTTCTCTATAACGACGCGTATCGCCGCACCACCTTGGGCAAGAAACATCCCTGGGCGCTGGGCAGGCCCGCATCGCAGGTGTGGCATGAGATCTGGAAGGACGTTGGTCCTCGCATCCAGCAGGTGATGGAGACTGGTGAAGCTTCCTGGGAAGAGACACTTCTGCTCATCCTTGAACGGAGCGGGTATCCCGAGGAGACTTACCACACCTTTTCCTATAGCCCGCTAGCCGTCGCCGATGGCCGGATTGTGGGGATGTTATGCGTGGTAATGGAAGATACAGTGCGCGTGATTGGCGAGCGCCAGCTCGCGTCTCTCGGCAAGCTGGCCGAGGCCCTTGCAGGCGCCATTTCCAGACAGGATGTCTTCGCCGCCATCGAGCGCGGCCTTTCCCATCAGAAGGATATGCCCTGCACTTTGACTTACCTGCTGGATGAGGGCGGCGCCCACCTCAAACTGGTCGCCACAACGGGTGTCGATGCCGATCATCCCGCTGCTTCCCTGGTCATCGACCCAGCCGAGACGGCTGCCGCATGGCCAATCCGCCAGATTTTGAGTTCCAACCGCGGCGCTACTGTGGACAATCTCCTCGAACTTTTTCCGGATCTTCCGCACGGATGCTGGGACCGGCCGCCGGCCCGTGCGCGGCTGGTTCCGATTGCCCGGCAAGGCCAGGACAAGCCGGTTGGCATCTTCATTGCCGCGCTCAACCCCTATCGGCAATTCGATGCCTATTACGAGGGATTTCTCGATCTGATTACCGGCCAGATTGCCGCCAGTATTACCAACGCCAGCGCTTACGAACATGAAAGGAGGCGTGCTGAAGAACTGGCCGAGCTGGATCGCGCCAAAACCGCATTCTTCAGCAACGTGAGCCACGAATTACGAACCCCTCTTACCCTCATTCTGGGTCCTATCGAGGATGCCCTTACCAGCCAATCGCCGCCCTCGCCCCAGAGTCTTGAGATGCTGCACCGCAACGCCCTCCGGCTGCTCAAACTCGTGAACGGGTTGCTGGACTTTGTCCGCATCGAAGTCGGAAAGCTGCGCGCAGCGTATGAGGCCACCGATCTTTCCCTGTTGACGGCACAGCTTGCCAGCGTCTTTCGCTCCGCAGTGGAGCGGGCCGGGCTGCGACTGGTGGTGGACTGCCCACCCCTTCCAGAACCTGTGTATGTGGACCGGGAGATGTGGGAGAAGATCGTTCTCAATCTCATCTCGAACGCGTTCAAATCCACATTCGACGGAGAGATCCGGGTCAGTGTGCGAGCCGCCGGCGAGCAAGCGCAGGTTTCGGTAAGCGACACCGGAACGGGCATCTCGGAACGCGATCTTCCCAATCTCTTTCAACGCTTCGGGCGCATCGACGGGGCACGGCGGCGCAGCCACGAAGGCAGCGGGATCGGGCTCGCATTGGTGCAGGAACTGGTGGAGATGCACGGCGGTTCAATCCACGTAAAGAGCGCCATCGGCGTGGGAACCGAGTTCACTCTGAGCCTTCCATTCGGCCAAAAACACCTGACGCGCGGCCGCGTGGTCAGCAATGGAGCTGCCGCGTCCTCGCTTCAAGGGTCGGCAGTTGCTTATGTGCAGGAGGCAATGGGCTGGCTTGGCACGGGGGACCGGTTGAAAGGCGAGGTGGCCGCCAGCGCAGCCGGCGATGAGCCACGGAAACCCGCTGCAGCCGACTCCGCCCAGCGTAAGCCCGTAATTCTGCTGGTAGACGATAACGCCGACATGCGGGAATATGTGTCCGGCTTGCTGGGCGGACGCTTTCAACTGATTCAGGCGGAAACCGGCAAAGGCGCGCTTGCCGAAGTGGAACGGATGGTTCCGGACCTGGTCCTGACCGATGTGATGATGCCTGAGATGGACGGATTCGGCTTGCTCGCAGCCTTGCGGCAGAATCCGGCAACGCGAGCCGTTCCAGTCATCCTGCTGTCGGCGCGCGCCGGTGAAGAATCGCGCATTGACGGCATCGACGCCGGCGCGGACGACTACCTCGCTAAGCCGTTCAGCGCCAGGGAACTGGTGGCGCGCGTGGATGCGCAGTTGAAACTGGCCAACCTTCGCAAGCAGACCGCCGAACAGCAAGCCGCGCTCAGCCTCGAAATCTCCAAGGCAAAGCGATTTGCATGGGAGGCGCTCGAACACATTCCCGATGTCTTCTTCACCTTCGATAGCAGCTTCCGTTTTAACTATATAAATGCAGCCGGCGCGGAGATCGGCCGGCGCCTGGGCAAGGAGATGCTCGGGGAGTGTCTCTTCGATTTGCTTCCGGAACTCAGGGGCACGACTGTGGAATCGAGCTTCCGGCGGGCGATGGAGCAGCGGATTGCGCTGGAATTTGAATACTACTATGCGCCTTTGGCAAACTGGTTTCACTACCATGTCTATCCCCTGCCCGATGACGGCATCATTATGTACGCGCGGGATATAACCGAGACCAGGAAAACGGAAGAAGCGCTGAGGAAATCGGAACAACTGGCTACCGCGGGGCGGCTTGCCGCAAGCATCGCTCACGAGATCAACAATCCGCTTGAGGCCGTTACCAATCTGCTCTACCTGGCAACAATGGACGGCAACATAACCGGAAACACGCGGCAACTGCTGGACACTGCCGATAAAGAATTGCGCCGTCTTTCCCATATTGCCGCACGCAGCCTCAAGTTCTACCGGCAGCATTCGGCGCCGGCTCTCTGCTCGCTTGAAGAACTGATCGAATCGGTCCTCTTCTTTTACGAGACAGAGATCGGTATGCGGAAGATCGAGCTTGAGCGCCGCTACCGGCCGTCTCCACAAGTGCTCTACCATCCGGGGGAGTTCAGGCAGGTAATGAGCAACTTGATCGGCAATGCGCTGGATGCGCTACCGCGCCACGGCCGTCTTGTGGTCGGGGTGCGGCCTTCCCGCGATGCGGCCGGGCGCCAGGGCGTGGCTGTCACCGTGGCTGACAACGGTTCCGGCATGGACCGCGAAATGCTCGATCGCCTCTTCCACCCCTTCGCAACTACCAAGGGCGAGGCAGGAACCGGGCTCGGCTTGTGGGTATCGAAGGGGATTCTGGATAAGCACCAGACGAAAATCGCCGTTCGCAGCAGGCGCGATAGCGGCACTGTCTTCAGGCTATTTGTGCCGACGTTCTAGCGTCCTGTTCATACCGCTGAGACGGCCCTGAAGGCCTCAAAACTCCGGCCCGGTTTCAACTTCTGCCTCGCCGGGTCCGGCCTCAGCCGCGGTCCTTGCAGGCCGTCGTGCATAATCGAGATACGATGGCACTTCTTTGGAATCCCGAGAGCTGGTCGCAGCGGCTGGCTGAACTTGAGGCGCAGAGCGGCGACCTGAAAGAAGCTCCGCTGCGGCGCGATGTGCGCTCGCTGGGCATGCTGCTGGGCGAGGTGCTGCGCGAGCAGGCCGGCGAAGAGCTGTTTGCCGATGTGGAGGCGCTGCGGCAGGGCACCATTCGCAGGCGCGATGCCGAAGCGCGCGGCCTGGAGGAAGAGGCGGCGCACCATGCGGCCCACGCGCTTGACCTGGTGCATGCGCTGCCGGTGGAGCAGGCCATCCTGCTGACGCGGGCCTTTGCTTTCTACTTTGAGCTAATCAATCTTGCGGAGACCAATCATCGCAAGCGGCGGCGCATTGCGCTGCGGCTGAGCGGGCAGGCCGGCCGTCAGCGCGGGTCGCTGGCCGGGACGTTGTCGGAGATGCGGCGCGTGGGCATCGGCGCGGACGAAGCGCTGGACTGGCTGAAGCGCGTGCTGATTGTTCCCGTGTTTACTGCGCATCCGACGGAAGTGGCGCGGCGCTCGGTGATGTTCAAGCGGCGGCGGATTGGCGATTTTCTGGCCACGCTGGATCGCATTCCGGTGCCGGAGCAGGACCTGGCGCGCCTGGAACAACTGGTACTGGCCGAGATCACCAGCCTGTGGCAGACCGATGAGGTTCGCTCGCGCCGGCCCACGGTGTACGACGAGATCAAGATGGGCCTGGACTACTACGATGTTTCGATTTTCGAGACATTGCCCAGCCTCTATCGCGAGATTTCCCTGGCGCTGCACGCCGCCTATGGCCTGGAGATTGAGGCGCTGGCGCTGCCGCAGGTGCTTCAGTTTGGATCGTGGATCGGCGGCGATCGCGACGGCAATCCTTTTGTGACGCCGCAGGTGACGCGCGACTCGATTCAACTGGCGCGCGGACATCTGCTGCTCTACTACCAGCGGCAACTGCAGGAGATCATCGACCTGCTGACCACGAGCGCGCAGCAGCGTCCGGTGAGCGCTGCGCTGCTGGAACGGCTTGAGGCCTATGTGGCGCAGGTGCACACGCCGGAGGCGCAGGTGTTTGGCGAACAGTACGAATTCGAGTACTATCGCCGCTTCATCATCTGCGTAAAGGCGCGGGTACTCAGGACCATGGAGCATCCCGGCCCTTCGGGCGCTTCGTTGCCGGTGACTTCGTACACGCTGGCGCAGGGACAGGACCAGTTGGCGCAGGTGCTGCCGGCCTACTGCTCGGTGGAAGAATTCCTCGACGATCTCGACACGCTGCGTGCGTCGCTCGCTGAAAATCGCGGTCTGCGCATTGCGCGCACGCTCATTGATCCGCTGATTTTGCAGGTGCGCACCTTCGGGCTGCATCTGCATACGCTCGATATCCGCCAGCACGCGCGGGTCCATGCGGCGGCCTTGCAGGAGGCCATCTCCGACACCATTGCTCCGCAACTTCCCGCGCATCTCTCCCATGAAGCAGCCGACGTGCTGGAGACGTTTCGCGCCGTGTCTGAGATCAAGAGCGGCTGCTCGCCAGAGGCGATTCGCCAATATGTGATCAGCGGCGCGGCAACGGTGGAAGACGTTCTGGCCGTGGTGCGGCTGGCGCGGCTGGGCGGGGTCAAGGTAGAAGGCTCGGGACGCGATCCGGGGCTCATGCCTGTGCCGCTGTTTGAATCGATTGAGGATTTGCGCCAGGCGCCGAGCGTATGCCGCGAGCTGTGGGCGCGCCCCGACTACCGCAAGCTGATGGCCACCTGGGACAACTGGCAGGAGATCATGCTGGGCTACTCCGATTCCAACAAGGACGGCGGCATGCTGACCAGCACATGGGAGATCTTCCGCGCGCATCGAGACCTGCACACGGTGGCGCGCGAGGCGGGGGTGAAGCTGCGGCTGTTCCACGGACGCGGCGGCACGGTGGGACGCGGCGGAGGACCGACGCATCGAGCCATTTTTGCGCAGCCGATGGACTCGTTCGACGGCCAGTTGCGCATTACCGAACAGGGCGAAGTGCTCAACTTCAAATATGCCGACGAGGTGCTGGCGGAGCGGAATCTTGAACTGATGATTGCGGCCTCGCTGGATGCACTTGCCCGGCCCAACGCGCGCGACCCCCGGGGCCACTTCACCGGCGTTCTGAAACCGGAGTGGGAGGCGGCTCTCGACGAGCTGTCGGAGCTGTCTTACGGCTTTTACCGCAAGCACATTCTCGAAGACCCGGAAGTGCTCACCTACTTTGAGCAATCGACGCCGATGGGCGAGTTGGAGAATGCCAAGATCGGCTCGCGGCCATCGCGGCGCAAGGCTTCTCCGAGTCTTGCCGACCTGCGCGCCATTCCCTGGGTCTTTGGCTGGACGCAGTCGCGGCTGCTTGTGCCGGCGTGGTTTGGGGTGGGGTTTGCGCTGGAGGAGTTTTTGGCGAAGCCGGGCTCGCTTGCGAAGCCCGGATCCTTGGAACTGCTGCAGACCATGGCGCGCGAGTTTCCGCTGTTCATTGACCTGCTGCGCAACGTGGAAATGGCGTTGGGCAAGGTGGATTTGGCCACGGCGCGTTTGTATTCCTCGCTGGTGAAAGACGCGAAGGTTCGCGAGCGCATTTACGACTTGTTCGACGCGGAGTTTCATCGCACCGTGCGTGCGGTGCTGGCCGTGCTGCGGCAGACGGAGCTGCTTGAGAAGAACCAGGTGCTGGCCCACTCCATCAAGCTGCGCAATCCTTATGTGGACCCGATGCACCTGATCCAGGTGGACATGCTGCGGCGGAAGCGGGCCGGCGAAGATACGCCCGAGGTGAACCGGGCGATTGCCGCGACCATCAGCGGCATCTCGGCCGGGCTGAGAAATACGGGCTGATTTTCGAGGCAGTGCTGCTTCCGTTGGATTTTCTCCTCGTTGCGTCTCTGTTTAGCGCATGGCCAGGTGCACTGCCAGGTGAAGCCCTACAACGAGCGAGGTGGCCAGAATGCCCGCCGCTAAGGGACCGCGCTTGCGCCATAGCAGGACTGTCGCCGTTACGAGGATGGTTTCAGGAACGACGACCACCGCCAGCCAAAATGTCCATGGAGCATGATCGAGCCCAAGTCCCGGAAAAAGAATTGCGGTCAGACGCAGACCGGCGAAGGCGCATCCCACCAGCATCAACGCGTACAGCGCGCCCAATCCCACTCCAAGTGCTTTTCTTCCCGTGCTGTTCATTTCTGCCTCCTTTGTTTGTCTCTTCAAACTCATTCGAAAAACGCTTGCTGCATGGCGGAGAATCGCCGTCACGCTTCCAAAAGCCCAAAACAATGCCGCCCAATCGCCTTCAATGAAGTCCAGCTCGCGCAGCATCGCGGTGGCCCATTCACGGCTCTCCTCGGGGGCCAGGCGCAGCACGGCCCGTAGCAGCATCGCAGCCAATTGGCGCGGTGCGCCCATCAGCACTCCACCAGGCCCAGAGCTACCTGACCCAGGCCGCCGCCGGCGCGTTCAAGGAGATTTGTCCGCGCAAACCGCAAACCCTCCGGCGTGAACCGGTACATGTGACGGGGCGGCTTGCCGGGCTCGCCGGTCTCCCACTGGGTTTCCAGCAGCTTTCGCTCGGCCAGGCGCATGAGAATCGGGTACAACGTGCCTGACTTCAAACCCGTGATGCGGCTCAGGTCGTAGCCATACTTCCAGTCCTCGGGCTGTTCGAGAAAGGCGTCAAGGATCAGGACGGTTTGCGGGGACATGCGGAGCTTCATGAATCCAAACTCTACATATGTAGAGTTTGGATGTCAAGCCTCATTTTCGAAGACTTTCTTGGGATGAATTGATTGCGAAAGCAAGGGCGCCCGCGCTACTTCGTGGAATTGTGCGTGTTCTGCTTGCCAGACTTTGCGCCTTGGGGCTAGGCTGTCTGTATGCGTCGATGTCGCTAACGCCGTCCTGGTGACAGCTCCGATGCGAACGTGCGCCTGATTAGCGCACCCTTTTCTCCGATGAACAACCCAACCTACCCAAAAACCATTGCATTGAGGCTTCGGGCCCAAATCCCCGGACAAGGAGACGATCATGGCGCATATTGCTGCGGATGTAACTGAAATTATTGGGCATACCCCGCTGGTGCGATTGAACCGCATTGCGGCAGGGCTGCCCGCAACCATCGTCGTCAAGCTGGAAAGCCAGAATCCGGTTTCCAGCGTGAAAGACCGCATTGGACTGGCGCTGATTGAGGCCGCCGAGAAGGCCGGCAAGATCAAGCCGGGTGAGACAGTCTTGATTGAACCAACCAGCGGCAACACCGGGATCGCGCTGGCTTTTGTGGCAGCGGTCAAGGGCTACAAGCTGATCCTGACCCTGCCGGAGACCATGAGCCTGGAACGCCGGACGGTGCTGCTGGCCTTTGGCGCGGAGATTGTGCTGACGCCCGGGCCCAACGGCATGAAGGGCGCCGTGGCCAAGGCCGAGGAGATCCTGGCCAAAACGCCGAACGGGTACGTCTTGCAGCAGTTCAACAATCCGGCCAACCCGGCGATTCACTACGCGACCACGGGCCCGGAGATCTGGGACGATACCGACGGCAAGGTGGACATTCTCATCTCCGGCGTGGGCACGGGCGGCACCATTACCGGCGTGTCCAAGTACATCAAGGAGCGCAAGCCGGAGTTCAAGGCGATTGCGGTGGAACCGGCGGACAGCCCGGTGCTCTCCGGCGGCAAGCCGGGGCCGCACAAGATTCAAGGCATCGGCGCGGGATTTGTGCCGGGCGTGCTGGACACCAGCCTGGTGGACGAGGTGATCCAGGTGACCAACGACGAGTCGCTCACACTGGCTCGCCGGCTGCCGCTTGAAGAAGGGCTGTTTGTGGGCATCTCTTCAGGAGCGGCGGTGGCGGCTGCGCTCAAGGTGGCTGCGCGCCCTGAGAATGCCGGAAAGCTGATTGTCGCGGTCCTGCCTGACTTTGGCGAGCGGTATCTCTCGAGTGTGCTGTTTGAGCCGCTGCGACAGCAGGCGCTCTCTTTGCCTACCGAACCGATTGCGGTGGTCGCGCCTGTTTAGGTGGTTGTTCCCGCCCAGTTCAGATGCCAGCGGGACCGCAAACGTTCCGCTGGCTGAGAACGCCGTTTGAGACGCGCTTTGTATCAGGGTGCGACTTCAGTCGCGCCGCAAGCTCCTCTACATGGGAGAGATGGGGCTTTAGCCCCACATCATTCTCCAAAGGTTCGCTCAGAAATAGGCCTTATCAGCAGCCCCGAGGCCGGCGCGAACGCATATGTTCCACCGGCTTCACCCTATTTGATTCTGCTACCGTTGTCTTGAAGTCCCTCCTGCAATGGCCCTGTTTGAACGCATTCGCGAAGACATCAACTCCGTGATGGAGCGAGACCCGGCTGCGCGTTCAAGGGTGGAGGTCCTGCTTTGCTATCCGGGACTGTGGGCGGTTTGGTTTCATCGCGTCTCGCACCTGTTGTGGCGGGCGAAGCTGCCGTTGCCGGCGCGCATCCTCTCGCAAATAGGGCGATTCTACACGGGAGCCGACATTCATCCTAGCGCGCTGCTGGGGCGCCGGCTGTTCATTGATCATGCGATGGGCGTGGTGATTGGCGAAACCGCGATTGTGGGCAGCGATGTGACCCTCTACCAGGGCGTGACGCTGGGCGGTACAGGCAAAGGGCACGGCAAGCGCCATCCGACGGTCTGCGATGGCGTATTCATCGGCAACAACGCCAACGTGCTGGGCAACATCACCGTCGGCGAGAACTCGCGGGTGGGCGCCGGTTCGGTGGTGCTGTCGGATGTACCGCCCAACTCGACAGTGGTTGGCGTGCCGGCGCACATTGTGTATCGCAACGGGCAGCGGGTGCTGATCACCGATCCGCACGATGTGAAGGACCCGCTTTCCGATGCCCTGATCGCGCTGGCAAACCGCGTGGAAGAGGTCGAGAAGCGGATGGGCGCCGAGGCGCAGCCGGCGGAGCCGTTTGCCGCCGAAGAGGCCGAGCGCAACGCCTATCGCGAAGAGCTGGAGCGGCTGCGCGAGTATGTCTCGATGGGCGAAGGCATCTAGCTGAAATCATGCCCATAATTTGTGGTGTCATTCTGAGTGAACGGGGCCCCAAACGTTGTTCAGTTTGGGGGTGGTGAGCGAAGAATCTGCTGCTTGGCTTTCCTGGCATCGATGAAGGACTTCAGACTCACCACACTAGCTCCCCGGTGCTACAGTGGTTTGGTTCCCACTCTTTGATGGGGTCGCCCTCCTTGCCGATTTGCCGTTCGCTTCTGCTGGTTCTTCTCGCTCTTCCCGTTGCCGCTCACGCTGCTGTGCGCGTGCAGGCCGCGCCGGTTCCAGAAGAAATGCGTTCGACGGCTTTCACCGTCACCGTGAATGGCAAGCCGGTGGACGTGGCGCACGCAGCTTCGCACTATGAGTGGGTGAGCTTTGACGCGACCGGACCGGTGGACGTGGCCATCACGGCGGCCGAGCCGGGGTTCTGGGACAAGGGCGTCGACATGCAGCCGTGGCGGCTGGGATTGCGGCCTGTACGCGAGGGGCAGACGATTCGATTCAGACTCGAAGGGCCGGCCAAGCTCTCCATCTCGCGGCCGGGAGACTTTCTGAACCAGGCGCACATGCTGTTTCTGTTTGCGGGCACGCCGCCTCCACCGCCGCCCGCCGGGCCCAACGTTCACATTGTGCCGGCGGGCGTCCATCGCGTGAGCCTGAATCCCAAGAGCGGCGACACCTACTACCTTGCGCCTGGGGCCTACATCTTCGGCAGCCTGAACCTGTGGAAGGTGGAGAACGTGAAGATTCTGGGCCGCGGAACCATTGTGTACGAGGGCTCGCAAGACCCCAACACCGACGAAGGCTGGATGCAGAAGCCGGATTGGCACTGCGTCGGCTCGCTCGAGTCGAGCAAGGCGGAGATCGATGGGCTCACCTGCATTGTGCGGGCCAGGACCTGGTCGATCCAGATGAAAGACTCCCACGGATTTGTGTATGACGACCTGCGCGTGATCGGGGGCAACCCCGGCAACGCGAACCAGGACGGGATGGACTGGCTGGGCAGCGGCGACGGGCTGGTGCGCAACTCCTTCTTCCGCTCGTCCGACGACGTAATTGCCCTGATGGGCAACTGGGACGGCTACACAGACGAGGAGATGTTGCGGCCGGGGAAAGATGTATCGAACATCACGATCGAGAACAGCGAGCTATCCACCAGCATTTCGAACATTGTGCGCGCGGGCTGGCCGCGCAAGATCTTCAATTCGCGCAACTTTACGCTGAAGGACTCCGATATTCTGCACGCCGGTATTGGCGCATGTGAGCAGACCTTTGGGCTGCTGGGGTTCTGGGGCGCGAACGGCTCGCGGGGCGGCCATTCCAACTACACCTTTGAGAACCTGTTTCTGGACGACTGGTACTCCCTGGTGCAGATGGAGCAGGCGTCGGCGGGATTGCAGGGATTCACGTTCAGGAACATCTGGGCGCTCGATCAGCCGCAACTGGCCGGTTCCACGATCACCGGGCAGATTACCGGGGTGGTCTTCGACAATGTGAAGTTTGGCCAGACACGCGCGGCCAGCGACGCCGATCTGGGGCTGGTGGTTTCAGGCGGGGCTGCAGCGCCGCAATTCACTGCCAACCACGAGCCGACGGCTACATTCAGCGTGACGCCGGCGTTCTTCAAGCCGGGGGACGATGTGACGTTGACTGCGCAGGTTTCGCCCAAGGTGCGGTACACGTGGCTGTTCGGCGACGGGACCGAGGCGCATGGACGGGTGGTGCGGCATCGCTTCCCGGACGCGCAGGGCACTGAACTGGACGGAGGCGAAAAGGGCGCGGGGAGGTTCAGAGTTTTGCTCCACGTGGAGGACAATCTGGGTAGCCAGGGTGGGTATCGGCAGGACTGGGCGAGCCAGGGCGTGGTGGTGGTAAGCAAGTGGCTGGACGCAGTGGATGCGGTTGGCGCCATGCTGCCCGGATTGGACTGGAGGATCTATCCAGGGGAGTGGACGCTGCTGCCTGACCTGACGAAAGAGCACCAGGTTTTCAGCGGCGAATCGCCCAACCTGCACGCTGACCCGCAGGGGTTTACGCGTTATGCGGCGGCTTGGGACGGGATGCTGGATATTCCGGCGGACGGCGGCTATACCTTTCATTTGATTGACCGGGATGGCGCGCGCCTGGTGATCGACGGGGTGGAAGTGGCGAAGACCGGGCCACCGTTTGCGCAGGTTTGCGGGTCGACGGGCAATGCGCTCCGGTACGATCACGGGTCACTGGGGCTGCGCGCGGGCAAACATGCGTTTCACCTGGAGGGGTTGCACTCGGCCAGCGAGGGCTCACCGCGGCTGCTGTGGGAGGGGCCGGCGCTGCCGCTGACGGATGTGCCTCCCGCGGCCTTCAGCCATTTGAGACAGGATGCGGTGGAGGGAAGGTAGGGAATTGGGGATTAGGGACTAGGGAATAGGGGCTGCTCACTTTGGCCTCGGGTTGGGGCGCCTTGTGCGATCATGCACGGAGGAGATTGGACGCTTGTTGACTCATGCCATTGTGCGGATTCCGGGGAGCAACTTTGACGCGGGGCTGACGACGGTTGCGCTGGGGCGGCCGCGGTTTGAGCTGGTCCTGGAGCAACATCAAAGGTACTGCGAGGCGCTGGTGGAGTGTGGATTGGCGCTGACCACGCTTGCGGCCGACCTGCGCTTTCCCGACTCGACGTTTGTGGAGGATACGGCAATTCTGACGGCGCATGGGGCTGTACTCACGCGGCCGGGAGCGCTGAGCCGCGAGGGCGAGGCGGACGCGATTCGCGAGTCGGTGGAGAGGTTCTACCCGTCCCCGCTACGCATTGAAGCGCCGGGAACGGTGGACGGGGGCGACATCTGCGAGGCGGAGAACCACTTCTTCATCGGCCTCTCGCACCGCACCAATGAGGAGGGCGCGCGGCAACTGGCGGCGCACCTCGGCGGGCTGGGCTATACCTCTTCGACGATCGATGTGCGCCACATGACGAGCATTCTGCACCTGAAGAGCGGCATCTCGTATATCGGCGACAACACCCTGGCGGTGATGGAAGAGATGGCGGGGAATGAAGCCTTTCGTGGCTACCACCTGATCAATGTGTGTGAAGAGGAGAGCTACGCGGCCAACTGCGTGCGGGTGAATGAGCGCGTGCTGGTAGCGGCGGGGTTCCCAAAGTTCACCGCGGAACTGCGGGCGCGGGGATTCAATCCGCTGGAGTTGGAGATGAGCGAGTTCCGCAAGATGGACGGCGGGTTGAGCTGCCTGTCCCTCAGGTTCTAACCACCTGCAGTGCGGCGGACGCTCGGCACCTGGGGTGCGGCAGACGCTCGCGGGAGGCTCGCACAGATTTGGTTGCGTTTGCGGCAAGAAGAAGCCGCAAGGATGGCTTCTTTGGGGGGATTTCGCCGTGAACCCGATTTGTTCTTTTGCGTGGGAAGCACGGTGAACTATCTTCAATCGGGAGGTGGCTATGCGGAAATGTGCAGTGGTTGCGGCTGTTTTTACATTTTCTTTGTCGTTGGCCTGGGGACAGCAGGCCGAGGTCAAAACCGGGGACTGCGCGAAGCTGGCCAGCCTGTCGCTTCCGGGAACGAAGGTCGTTTCGTCGGAGTTGGTGGCGGCGGGTGCATTTACGCCGCCAGGACAGGAGCAGCCGTCCGCGAATGGGAAGGCCCTCTTCTCGTGGACGCCGGCCTTTTGCCGTGTGGTGCTGATGGACAAGCCCAGCGTCGACTCGGCGATTCCGATCGAAGTGTGGATGCCGGCGAGGGGATGGAATGGGCGGTTTCGCGGCCAGGGGAATGGCGGGTTTGCGGGCAGCACGGATTATATGGGGCTGGCGCTTGCGGTGACGAAGGGATATGCGGGCGCGGCGACGGATACGGGGCACACAGGATCGGCGGGTGATGCAACCTGGGCGCTGGGTCATCCGGAAAAGGTGATCGACTTTGGCTACCGGGCGATTCACGAGATGACGGTGAAGGCCAGGGCGGTGGTGGAGGCGTACTATTCCGCGCCGGCCACGCACACATATTTTGCGAGCTGCAGCGATGGTGGGCGCGAAGCGCTGATGGAAGCGCAGCGGTTCCCTGAGGACTACGACGGAATCATTGCCGGAGCGCCGGCCAACAACTGGACGCACCTGTTGACGACCGCGCTGTATGATACGCAGGCGCTGACGCTGGACCCGGAGGATTACATTCCATCCAGCAAACTGCCGGCGATTCAAGCAGCGGTGCTGGCCGAGTGCGACGCGGCCGATGGTGTGAAGGACGGGGTAATCAACGATCCGCGAAGCTGTCATTTCAAGCCGGCAACCATGATCTGCCAGGGTGCGGAAACGGACCAGTGTTTGACGGCGAAGCAGACGCACTCTTTGGAAGTGCTGTATGCGGGAAGCCGCGACGCGAGCGGGAAGGAGATCTTTCCAGGATATTTGCCCGGATCGGAGGACGGGCCTGGGGGATGGAGCCTTTGGGTTACGGGGCCCGCTCCACTGAAGAGCGCGATCTCCGGGTTAGCGAAGGGATACTTTGCAGACATGGTGTATGAGCGGGCGGATTGGGACTTGAAGTCGGCGTCGATTGAGGACGCGCTAAAAGCGGCTGTCGCCAGGACGAGCCATGCGTTGGACGCGAACGACCCTGACCTGAAGCCGTTTGTTGCGCGCGGAGGCAAGCTGATCCTGTACCACGGGTGGAATGATCCGGCGATCTCCGCGCTGAATACGATCGAGTATTACGAGGCGATGCGCGCGGCAACGGGAGAAAAACTGGCGGACTCATCGGTGCGGCTGTATATGGTTCCGGGGATGCAGCACTGCGCTGGTGGGCCTGGAGCAACAAATTTCGGCCAGTATTGGTTACCCCCAGGGACTTTCCCGGACGATGCGGAACACGATGTGAACCTGGCGATGGAAGCATGGGTGGAAAAGGGAGCAGCTCCGCAACAGCTGATTACGGGAAAGTATGGGGAGCAGGCGAACCACTGGCCGTTGGTGATGGCGCGGCCGCTGTGCGCGTATCCCAAGGGGTCGCAATACAAGGGCACAGGCGACACGAACGACGCGGCGAACTTCACCTGCGTGGGCGCGGAGAAGTGAGCCTGGCGGCCACGCAGGGCAGCGGGATGTGGGTTACTGCTTCGGTTGCGGTGGGGTATTGGGCGCCTTGGGCGGCGTGATGTCCTGGCCGTTGTAGATGATCTTGCTGCTTGAGCCGAACTGTTTGTAATCGGAGTACTTGATGGTGTCGCGGATGTGGACGTCCTGGGCCATGTAGCTGCTTCCGCCGGAGAAGTGCAAGATGCCCTCGCCCTTGGTGTACACCGGGAACCAGTAGTGGCCATCCACCTGCGCGCGCCAGGTCATGAACGGCGGATGCAGGTCTTCACTGTTCTTGCGCGTGTCGTCGGGGACCATGCGGCCGTTCGTGACCACGATCTGTAGATCGGTTGAGTCAACCCAGATGCGCCCTAGCAGGTAGCGCTTCTTCTTTTCGATCACCTTCGGGCTCACGTCGAAGACGAAGCAGTCGACCTCGTCAACCTTCTGGCGGCCGACGTACTTCACGTCGTACTGCCCGATGTCCTCGGCGGTGAGAACGAAGGGGTAGCCGTGCTGGATGTCCTGAAGGTCGGAAGGGGTCATCAGGATGCGTTGCAGGGTGTTGCCGGGCGCGTAGACCACTTTTTCGGAGCGGGAGCCGGTGGAGTCGAAGATGACGTCGTCCACTTCATACCACTCACCGTCCACCTTGTTGTCGTCGTCCAGGGTCTGCACGCGGGCGATGCGGCGATAGGTGTAGTGGTTCAGGGCCTGCTGGAATTCACTCTCCTTGGCGGCGAACTGCTTGATGATTTGCTCAGGTGGAGTGGCGGGTGCAGTAATGTCCATGGGTCCGAAGCCGGAGTCGAGCGCCATGGGGGTAAAGCTGTCTTTGCCCTGCGCGGCGGCCGGCAGCACGCATCCGAGAGCCAGCAGCATGATCATGATCGTTGGATTTCGCACCCTGGCTTATCTCCCGTTCTTCTTTCGGCCTAGTCAAAGATACAGCGGCTGGCCGTGAGACCCGGACAATCCACAGCATCTAACCCATTAGACGCATGGACGGGGTCGCCGGTTGGTTTCACAATCAAGGCTCGGGCGCCCGCGCGGTATGCTGGACATGGGCCGGCACACGCACGTTCTGCTGAGGGCCCAGGGGTTCGCCAGCCGGCTTCGGCTTCCCGTTCAAGCGCAGCATACCGGTTACGACCCCTCATCCGCCACGATCGATTCGCGTCTTCGCACGATGGGGACGCAAGGGGAGCCTCGGAGATCATGTTCGACTCGTACCACATGCCCGCGCTGGTGCTGACCACGCTGCTGCTGCCCGCGTTTGGTTATCTCTATCTGCGCTTCCGGGATACCCGCACGCTGCTGTGGTTTCTGGGGTTCCTGTTTGCAATTGCGCGAATGCTGCTGGTGTACCAGTTGCCCTGGTGGGATTTGTCGGATGTCACGATGCATCCGTGGGTGGCCGCGGCCAGCCAGACTTCGATTCAAATCTGCTCTGCCCTGTTTCTGGGGTCGCTGTCTCCGCTGCGTTTTCGCATTGGCAGGCTGCATATTCTCTACGTCATTCCGTTCACCATTCCCCTGGTGGCGTATTCGATTCTGTTTCAAGGCGTTTTTCACGGCGTTGCGCCCGGAGAGCCGCTGTTTCTCATTTTTCCGGCGCTGGGGGGGCTCGCGGTTGCGGTTGGCCTTTTCTGGGCGCTGGCCAGGGGGAGCATGCCCACATGGCTGGGGGGTCTCCTGTGCATCGTGGTGGGCGGGGCCGGAATCTGGACCTGCTTCGCGACGGGAGGGCGCTGGCCGCTGACGCTGGTGGAGTGCGCCAACCACTTCATGACCGCCCTGCTGTTGATTTTCGTTTTCAGGCGCTTCTCGCCGGGCGTGGTGCTGAGCGTGCTGGGATTTTCAGCCTGGTCGCTGACGGCGCTGAAGTTTTTCCACGCGATTGCCTTGAATCCCGTGATTCACATGAACCTGGACCGGTGCGCGAGCATGGGCAAGGTGGTGGCGGCGGCCGGCATGATCATGCTGGCGCTCGAAGATGAACTAGCCATCAACAAGGCGGCACAGGGGCGCGAGCACCGGGCGCGGCGAGAGCTCGAGGTCTATGCAAGCCTGATTCTCTCGCGGCGCAAGCTGGAGGACTTTGACCGCCAGGGAGGCGAGATTTGCCAATCCGTGGTGGCGAACAGCCGGTTTGCGCAGGCGGCGCTGCTCTTGAACACAGGGGGAAGGTACAAGCTGGCTGGATCGGCGGGGCTGGACGGCGCGACGGCGACGGCGCTGAATGCGCTGGCGGGGCGCATTCCGGTGGCCGGCTTTCTTGCTCCGGGGTCGGCGCCGCCTGCGGTGGAACAGAGCCAGACCGTCAACCTGGACCTGGGACCGTGGCTCAAGCCGGGCGACGATTTGACGCGGCTACGCTTTACCTCGGCGCGCGCTGTGCCGATTGTGGGCCGGTCGTCCACCGAGGGCGCGCTGCTGCTGGCGGGGATGCGCAATCCGCGCGAGCTGCTGCGGGCCGACGACCTGCTGCCGGTGGAGATGCTGACGGCGCGTTTGCAGGCGGTGCGCAGCCAGACCATCATGCTGGAAAAGCTGATCGACTCAGAGAAGTTTGCCGGCCTGGGGCAGTTGGCCAACAACGTGACCCATCAGCTCAACAATCCGCTGACGGTGATTCTGGGCTACGCTTCGCTGCTGGACGAGTCTTCGTCGCTGACTGCGCAGGAGCGCAAGGGAGTGGACGCGATTTTGACCGAGGCGCGGCGCATGAGGACGACGCTCGAGAGCCTTTCGCGCATCTCGCGTGCGCAAAGCGACCACCAGACTTCAGTGTCAGTGAGCGAACTGCTGGCTGATATGGAAGAGCTGCACAGGTCGGAGTTTCTGCGCCGCTCCATTGACTTCAGGCTGAGCATTGCGCCTGGGCTTCCCAGAGTGCTTTGCAACCCACAGCACCTGCGCCAGGCGGTGCTGCATTGCCTGCAGTTTGCGATCGAAGCGGCGGATAGGCCGGAACCAGGTGGACAGGGCGCAAGCGAGCCGGAGACGAAGTTCGTACGACTTGAGGCGACGGCCGAAGCGGGCATGGTGCAAATATTGGTGGCGCACTCGGGGGCAGGGTTCCTTTATCCGGAGCGGGCCTTCGATCCGTTTGTCCCGGCGCAGGCCTCGGGCGAGATTGCCGGCTTGGGGCTGGGACTGTGCGCGTCCATATTGCGCGAGCACAATGGGCGCGCCTCGGCGGTGAACCTGGAACCGCGTGGCGCGGCAATCCTGCTGGAGCTGCAGGCGATTTGAATTTTTCCTGAATACACCCCTTTAGATTTGGGTGCGGCGCGGGTCGCTCAGCGAGCGACTGCGGAACTTCTGCGCGCCGATTGCGTACGTTGCATCTGGACTCGACCACCGTGGAGGATGCGTGAAACTTGAAATTCAGGAGGTCTCGAAGCGGTACAGGCGGGGCGTCCTTGCACTGGATAAATTCAGCCTGGAACTCAAGCCGGGAGTGCTTGGCCTGCTGGGCCCGAACGGCGCGGGCAAGACCACACTGATGAGCATTCTGGCCACCATCACCAAGGCAAGCGAGGGGCGCGTGCTATGGAATGGCGTCGATGTGGGGCGCGATCCGGATGTGCTGCGCTCGGTGCTTGGCTATCTGCCGCAGGATTTCGGCGTGTATCCAAATTTGAGTGCGGCGGAGTTTCTGCAATACCTTGCCGCGGTGAAGGGTCTGGATGCGGCCACATCTGCGCGCCGGATTGACGAGCTGCTGGAGCTGGTGAATTTAAGCGAGGTGCGCAAGCGTCCGCTGGGCGGCTTCTCGGGCGGCATGAAGCAACGGGTGGGCATTGCGCAGGCGCTGCTCAACGACCCACAGTTGCTGATTGTGGACGAGCCGACGGCAGGGCTCGATCCTGAGGAACGTGTGCGTTTTCGCAATCTCCTGTCTGACCTTTCCGGTGAACGCATCGTGATTCTTTCCACGCACATTGTTTCCGACGTGGAGGCCACGGCGACCGACATTGCGCTGATTGCGAAGGGCACACTGGTGGCCCACGCCACGCCGGAGTCGCTGCTGACGCAGGTGGAAGGCAAGGTGTGGGAGTGGGTGGTTTCAAGCGCCGATCTGACTGCGGCGAAGCAGCGGTTCCTGATCAGCAGCACCACACGGCGCAGTGACGGCGTGCATGTGCGCGTGCTGGGCGATGCTCCGCCGGCAGGCGCGAGACCGGTTGCCCCGAATCTTGAAGATGCGTATCTCTTCCGCCTTTCACAGCATCGCGCCGGACAGCAGGCGGGGCAGGCCGGGGATCGCTCATGAGCAGCGGACGCGCGCTTTACCACATGGTGCGGGCAGACTTTCTGGAGCGCGTGCGGCGTTACAGCTTTCTGCTGACCATGGCGTTTTCAATCTACCTGGGCTACGCGGTTTATTCGGGACAGATGACGCTGCAACTGGACAAGTATCGCGGCGTGAACAACTCGGCATGGCTGGGCGCGGTGATCGGGCTGGTGGGGTCGTTTTATCTCTCGCTGGTCGGTTTCTACATCGTCAAGAACTCGATTCAGCGCGACCGGCAGACGCGTGTGGGGCAGATTCTGGCGACCACGCCGATCAGCAAGAGTTTCTACACCGTCGCCAAGACGCTGAGCAATGCAGCAGTGCTTGGCACGATGGTGCTGGTGTTGGGCCTGGCGGCGCTGGTGATTCAGATTTTCAATCGCGCCAATCCGCACATCGATCTGCTTGCGCTGGAGGCGCCGGTGCTGGTTTTCGGATTGAGTGCGCTGGTGGTGACGGCGGCGCTGGCCGTGCTGTTTGAGAGCGTGCCGGTGCTGCGCGGCGGCGTGGGAAATATTCTCTACTTCTTTCTATGGATTGAGCTGATTGCGATTGGCGCGAGCGGTGTGGATCAGAAGACAGCGCACCACGAGATATCGCCGTACAAGGATTACACGGGGCTGCTCTCGGTGATGGGCCAGATGCAGAACCAACTGCGCCAGCTCGATCCCACGTACACCGACGGCGCGGAATTCAGCTTCGGGAATTTGCACCCGGCGACGAAGACGTTTCTGTGGACTGGGTTGGTGTGGACGCCGGCGCTGCTGCTGAGCCGTGGAATGATGCTGGCGCTGGCCCTTGCGCTCGCGCTTCTGGCGTCCCTGTTCTTTGACCGCTTCGATCCGGCGCGGGCAGGTTGGTTCGCGCAGAAGAAGCCTAAGGCGGCGGCGGGGGGCGAGGCGCAGGTGTTGCCGAGCGGGCCGCAGGCCTTGATTGGGGACAAGTTTGCTGTGGGCAGCCTGGCAGATGGGCCGCGCCCGCAGTTGTCGGCTGCGCAGCTTGCGCCGCTGGTGCCCACCGGATCGCGCACGCGATTCTTTGCGCTGGTAGCTGCGGAGCTTCGTCTGTTGCTGCGGGGACATGCGTGGTGGTGGTATGCGGGCGCGGCAGGTGCGTTTCTGGGATGCCTGTTCTCACCGCTCGATGCGGCGCGGTCCGGCGTGATTGTGTTTGCGTGGCTGTGGCCCATGCTGATCTGGTCGCAACTGGGCACGCGCGAGGCGCTGTTCTCAACCGGCTCACTGATCTTCTCGGCGCCGCACGCGGTTCCGCGGCAACTGCTGGCAACGTATGCGGCGGGTGTGATGGTAGCCGTGCTCACGGGCGGCGGCCTTGGGATTCATCTGCTGATTGCGCGCGATTTTGCCGGATTGGGCGCGTGGGCCGCGGGCGCGCTGTTCATCCCCGCGCTGGCATTGGCTCTCGGCGTGATGACGGGCAGCCGCAAATTCTTTGAAGCGCTGTATACGGCCTGGTGGTACGTGGGCCCGCTGCATCACACGCCGAAGATAGACTTCATGGGTACGACGCCGATGTCGAGCACGCCGGGACCATATTTGGCGGCTGCGGTGGCATTGGTGCTGATTGCGTATGTGTGGCGGAAGGTGCGGCTTAGAGCAGCTTGAAGGAGTTCATGAACGCGTCCGCCTGGTCGGCGGTGTAACCGCTGCTGGCTGTGACGATGAGCTGGTAGAGCCGGCCTCCCGCGAGAAACTCGTGCAACTGGTAGAGCGCGCCGTCTGAGCCGCGCACCACAATAGCCCGGCCGGGCGTGCCGTTGAGGCTGATTTCGGAGTCGGACACGAGGGTTTTTCCCTTGGCGATGGCGTCGCGGATGCGCATCAGCACAATCTGCGGATCGCCAGTAGGAGGGCCGCTCGGTATGTCGTTGTACATCACCATGTAGGCCACATGATTCAGTTCGGTGCTGACAAAGAACTCGTACTGGTTGGCGGATTTGCCGTCCTGGAACTGATGCACTTTCTGGCGCTGCTGGACGGCCCCGGGCATCTGGACGGAAAAGCGGCCCTCGCTGGACGAGAAGTTCTGCATCTGCGGAGCGGCCTGGCAGGCGACGGTGACGAACAGGAGTGACGCAACCGCGATTTTCATCCACGGCTTGCGCCCCGATCTCGAGTAGTCGAGCGTTTTACCCTCCTGCCACACTCAGCGAGGCGCGCCGGGCTGCGAGATCGCAGTAATCCTTCGTGTGCCGAACAGCCGGTCCCGCTGCAGCGGATGCTCCCCGCGCTTTGAATGCATTGGGCCGTAGAATAGCATTGGATGGCATTTACTGAACAATACGATGTGGCCGTTGTCGGCGCAGGGCACGCTGGGTGCGAGGCGGCCATGGCGGCAGCGCGCATGGGCCTCAAGACCGCGCTGATCACCATGAACCTTGACCTGATTGCGCAGATGAGCTGCAATCCGGCCATTGGCGGCGTGGCCAAGGGGCACTTGGTGCGCGAAGTGGACGCGCTGGGCGGCATCATGGGCGAAGTGGCCGATGCGGTGGGCATTCAGTTTCGCCTACTGAATACTTCGCGCGGGCCGGCAGTATGGAGTCCGCGGGCGCAATGCGACAAGCAACTCTACCGCGTGAAGATGCGCGAGGTGCTGGAGGCGCAGCCGGGGCTGCATATACGCCAGGCCGAGGTCGTCAATCTCGTCTTCGACAGTGAACAGGGCACAGTGCGCAGTGAACAGAAGCGCCGCGTGATCGGGTTGAAGCTGCGGGATGGGCGCAACCTGCTGGCTGGCGCGACCATCATCACCACAGGCACTTTTCTAAATGGACTGATTCACTGCGGTGAGGAACGCTACCCGGCGGGGCGCAGCGGCGAGCCGGCGAGTGTTCTGCTGGGCGAGGCACTGCGGGCTCTGGGACTTCGTACGTGCCGGCTCAAGACAGGCACACCGCCGCGGCTGGATGGGCGGACGATCCGTTGGGACGCATTTGAAGAGCAACCGGGCGATGCGGAACCGACGCCGTTCAGCTTCAGGACCAAGAAGATTGTGCAGCCGCAGATCAGTTGCCACATTGCGTTCACCACGCCGGAGACGCTTAGGATTATTCGCGAGAATGTTCACCGCTCGGCGATGTACTCGGGGCAGATTGAGGGCATTGGGCCGCGCTATTGCCCGTCGATCGAAGACAAGATCGTCAAGTTCCCTGACAAGACGCAGCACCAGTTTTTCCTGGAGCCGGAGGGACTCAACACGCACGAGGTGTACGTGAACGGCATGTCGACCTCGCTGCCGATGGAAGTGCAGTTCCAGATCGTTCGCTCAATCCCCGGCCTCGAAGAAGCGGAGATGCTGCGGCCCGGATACGCCATCGAATACGACAGCGTGGACGCGACGGAACTCGATCGCACTCTTCGTGTTAAAAGCCTGGAAGGCCTTTATCTTGCCGGGCAGATCAACGGGACAAGCGGCTATGAAGAGGCCGCGTGCCAGGGGATCATGGCCGGCATCAATGCGGCGCTGTGGGTGAAGGGCGAACCGGCCTTCACGATGGACCGGTCGGAGGGGTACACCGGCATCCTGATTGACGATTTGATCTCGAAGGGCACCAACGAGCCGTACCGCATGTTCACTTCGCGTGCGGAGTTCCGGCTGCATCTGCGCATTGACAACGCCGACCGGCGTCTCACCCCCTATGGGCGCAGGCTGGGTCTGATCGACGATGCGGCGTGCGCGGAGTACGAGGAGAAGCAAGCACGCATGGCTGCGCTGAACCGGCTATTGACGACAAAGAAGGCGGATGCGGAAGCATTGCGTGCGGCAGGATTTGCGGAGTTAAGCAGCACTGCGGGCCAGACCTGGGCGCAACTGCTGAAGCGGCCGGAAGTAACGATTGAGCCGGTGCTCGCGGCGCTGTTTGCAGCGAGTCAGCGAGTCAGCGGGTCAGCGAGCCAGCAATTCAGCGATGGGGAACTTGGCGCATACGCATTGCTTGATCCGAAGCTGGGCGCCGAGCAGAATTCGGATACCGGCGGAACGTTGCGCAGTGCGTTTCGCAACGAGGCGCGGGCCGTGGAGACGGAAATCAAGTTTGCCGGCTACCTGGAGCAGCAGAAAAAATCCATCGCGAAGCTCAAGGCTGCCGAGTCGGTCACGATTCCCGAGTGGATTGAATATGGGACGATCAGCGGCCTTTCGCGCGAGATGCGGGAGACGCTGGAGCGGGTGCGGCCCATCACGATTGGGCAGGCCAGCCGGCTGCCTGGTGTGACGCCGGCGGCGCTGAGCCTGGTTCATATCTCGATCAAGCTGCAAGGGAACAAGCGCGCCGGCGAGGCGCCGGCGGTACGGTAGACGCTCAAGTGAGGCTCGCACTTGCGTACTGCTCCCCACCTTAGCCAGAAAAACGAATGCCTGGCGAGGATGGGGCACCCAAACTGTGCGCCAGGCAGCAAGCCATCGAGCCAGCAGTTCAGGCGGCACGGTCTTGCGGCAGGTCGACCAGGTGGAACTGCTCGACCATGGCTTCCAGCATTTTTGCAGTCCCCAGGAGCTGCTTGGAGGCTGCCACGGCCTGTTCGGCGCCGCCCGAGCTCTCGAGCGCGCTGGACGCGACGCTGCGCATGGTGCTGCTGACGGCGTTAGCGGCTTCGACCTCATGATTGGCCGCCTCGGCAATTTGCTCCACGCGGCCGTCAACCTCGACGACCATTTCAACGATGCGATCGAAGGTGCTGTTGAGGCTGGCGACGATTTCGGCTCCTTCGATGGCGCGCCGGGAGGCGGAGTCAATGCCGGCGGCAGTGAGATCGGTTTCATTGGCGATGCCGCCGATGAGATCCCCCACCTGCCGGGTGGCCTGGGCGGTGCGCTCGGCGAGGCGGCGAACCTCGCCGGCCACAACGGCAAAACCGCGCCCATGCTCACCGGCGCGGGCGGCTTCAATGGAGGCGTTGAGGGCCAGCAGGTTGGTGGCGGAGGCGATTTCATCAATGACGCCGACGATGGAACCGATCTGCTTTGCGTGTCCGCTGAGAGTTGCGATGCGGCTTACGCTCTGCTGCGTATCGCGGGAAAGCTGCTGGATGTGGGTGACCGCCGAGTTGACCAGCGCGCCTCCCTGGCGGGCGGCATCGGCCGCGGCGCGCGCCTGTCTTGAGGCGTCAAGAGTGTGGCTGGAGATGGTGGCGATGTCCTGGGAGAGCTGCGCAACGGCTTCGGCTGCGTCGCCTGCGCACTGGCTCTGCTCAGCCATGCGAACCACCACCCGCTCGGAGATCCCGCGAATCTCATCGGACTTTCCAGTGGTTGCGGCCGAACCGGCGCGCACCTGGAGGAGCGCCTGGCGCAGACGGAGCACATACTGATCGAATCCGGCAGCCAGGGCGCCGATCTCGTCGTCTCGTTCGGTGGCGAGAAGGGTGTTCAGGTCGGCGGTAGCCAGGTGTTCGGTGAGGTTCTCGACCGGGAGAATCACCAGCCGCTTGAGCAGGAAGAGCTGCGACCCGATGATGAGGGTGACCATCAGGACGGTTCCCAAAGCCGGCAGGCTCAGAATTTTGAACTCCAGCCTGCGCACGTCGGCGGTGGGGTAAGCGGTGAGGATTTTGTATCCCCAGGCGGGATAGGTCTCTTCGTGCATCACCCACCCGTCGGGATTCTTGCGGAGCTTGTCGAGATCTGCATCGGAGATGCGCTGGCCGTGAAAGATCGCGGCGCCGGAGGGTTTGAGCAGCGCGAGGAAACCATGATCGAGGATGCCGGCCCCCTGAATGATGGCGCCCAGGGCGTTGATCGAGTCAAGCCGGTAGCCGGTGTACCAGGCGCCGGCCAGCTTGCCTGCGGCGTCGAACATGGGCACGTAGCTGGTGATGTACGGCGCGCCGAGAATCTCCACCACGCCGCTGAAGGGCTTGCTCTGGACCAGCGCGGCGTAGGCCTTGCCCTGGGTATCGAGCACGGTGCCGACGGCACGCGACCCGTCGGGCTTGAGCACGTTGGTTGACACGCGAATGAAGTTGGCTCCATCCCAGGCGAAGAGTGTGGCTGTGCCGCCGGCCAGTTCCTTTACCCGGTCAACCATGGCGAAGTTCAGGACCTGGGACTCCTGTCCGAGGTGCAGATTGGGAACCGTCCGGCCACCGGCGGAGGCTTCTCCGGCAAGCGAGGGCGCACCCTTGAGACGGCTCTGGTCCTCAAGAAGGCGCATGGCGCTCTCAACCTGCTGGCGGGAGAGCTGATCGATTGTGGTGACGTGGCTGATGGCTTCGGCAGACTGGCGGGCAGCGTCCTGGGCGGCATTGCGGTCAATCCAACCGGAGGCGATGCGCCAGGCAAATCCAGCGCAGAGCAGGCAGGCAACGAAAACGACGGCCAAGGTGGAAACGACCAGGCTCATGCCCAGTGAGGAATGCTTCATGAAGGCCGGCCCTTCTTTCTCTGCTGCGCAACCGGGGCAAGTTCCCGGAGCTTTGCACAGGGATAGGCTATCTATCGGCTGGGGTGGGGAAATCTGGAGTGAAGGGTGAGGCAGTGAAAAAGTGAAAGAGTGAGCAAGTGCGTCAGACTGTTTGCGGTTTGTCCAGGTTGGGCAGCAGGCCGGCGAGCAGGCCGATGGCGGGGAGCCAGGCGCACACTTTATAGACAAAAACGATGCTGGTAAGGTCGGCGATGTGGCCGAGGACGGCCGCGCCGATGCCGCCCATGCCGAAGGCGAGTCCAAAAAAGATTCCGGAGACCAGTCCGACGCGGCCGGGCATCAGCTCCTGCGCATAAACCACGATAGCCGAGAAGGCCGAGGCGATGACGAAACCGATGAGGGCGGAGAGAACACCGGTCCAGAAAAGGTTGGCGTAGGGCAGCATCAGGGTGAAGGGCAAGACGCCCAGGATGGAGCCCCAGATGACGTAGCGGGGTCCGATGCGGTCGCCGATGGGCCCGCCGAAGAAGGTTCCCGCGGCGGCCGCGCCGAGAAAGACAAACAGGTGCAGTTGCGAACTGCGCACGGAGACGTGGAAGCGGGTGATCAGGTAGAAGGTGAAGTATCCCACCATGCTGGCAAGATAAAAATACTTTGAAAAGATGAGCGCGGCCAGCACCGCAACCGCCCGGATCACCGACCGGCGTGGCAGTGCGAGACCTCGGTCAATGTGCAGGTGGCTGGGTGTGGCGCGCGAAAGATGGTGCGAGCGCCAGCGGCCTACCTGGATCAACACAATGATTCCCAAAACGGCTGCAATGGAGAACCAGGCAACGCCGGGCTGCCCTTCGGGCAATACGATGAGCGCGGCCAGCAGAGGTCCGATTGCGGAGCCGGTGTTGCCGCCAACCTGAAAGAAGGACTGGGCGAAGCCGTGCTGCCCGCCGGAAGCGAGACGGGCTATGCGGGAGGATTCTGGATGAAAGATGGCCGAGCCGATGCCCACCACCGCAGAGGCCATGAGGAGCAGGTTGAAGCTGGAGGCCGTGGCAAGCAATGCAATTCCCAGCAGAGTGAAGCACATGCCGATCGCCAGCGCGTAGGGCATGGGCCGGCGGTCGGTGTAGAGGCCGATGAAGGGCTGAAGCAGGCTGGCGACCACCTGGTAGACGAGCGAAATGAGGCCGATCTGGCCGAAGTTGAGGTGGAACGAAACTTTCAGGATGGGATAGATGGACGGCAGCAGCGACTGCACCATGTCATTGAGCAGGTGGCAGAGGCTGACCGCGGCCAGAATGTGGAAGGCCGCCCTGGCGGCAGGGGTGGGCGGCGCAGGGGCGTGTAGTGCCGCCGGGGTTGGGGAAGTTGCGGTGGGGTGGGCCATGATTTCGCCGTCCATCCCATCCTAAACAATTTGTCGTCAGCCGGCCCACTTGCAGGTCAGCGAATCAGCGCAGCTTCGGCACTACTGCGGGCCCTTGTCGTTTTTCTGGAAGAGCGGGATATGGAAAGGCAGCTCGGCGTTGGATTGCTTCTTCTGCCTGGCGTTGGACTCCTCGCGGAGGGTGGTGCGCTGCGAGTTGATGCACAGCCAGCCGCCGTGGACGCGCTCGTAGACGTGGGTGAAGATGCCCTTTTCGTTGGCTTCGCCGGAGTTGACCTTGTGATGAAGCGTGTAGGTTCCATTCGCTACGGCGATGTCGCCCAACATGCGCACGGTGATCACCCGCTGATCGAGGTGAACGGTCTTGTCCTCGCCGGTGATCAGGTTAGCCACCTGCTGATTGCGGGTGGTGATGTCGCCGGTGGCCGCAACGTCCACAAATAAAGGAGATAACACCAGTTCGAGGGCGTACTGGTCGCGCTGGTTGATGGCGTCGGACCAGGATTCCTCAATTTTCTGGAACTCCCGGATCTCCGGGCTTTCGGCGGAGGTGACGCTGGGCTGGGCCGCAGTGGCTGGTGTGGCTGGAGCCGGACTCTGGGCAGCAACGACGAAACAAGCAGGCAAAAAAGCAAAAAGGCAAAGTGCAAAGCGGGTCATGCGAACTCCCAATTCCATGATAGCTCTTGGACGCCGGGAAGCGGGGAAAGGCGCAGAGGATTGCGTTCGGTGGGCAGCGAAGATTCGGTCGCTATTCACCCTGGTAGTGTAAACAGGCCCTAGGGCACAGGTTCTACTGCAGCGTCTGGAGTTGTTCCGGCTGGTGCAGGGTGATGAGCGAGTCTTCGATGGTGATCCAGCCGTCTTTGCGGAACTGGCCCAGGGTGCGGGTGACGGTTTCGCGGGTGGTGCAGGCCATGGAGGCCATCTCCTCGTGGGTGAGCAGGAGCGGAAAGCGGTAGCCGCCTTCGTTGAGGTGCTCGCCGATCTGGTGGGCCAGCTCGAGCAGCAAACGGCCAAGGCGCGCGGCGACGGTTTCGGCCAGCGCGATGCGGCAAGCGTCCTGGAGCGCGAAACGGTACTCCTGGCAGATGCACTGGACGGCGCGCATCTGGGCTTCTTTATGGCTGCGCAGGAAGCTGAGGAAGCGGTCGCGCTCGACGGGGCGGAGCTGGGCGCTGGTGAGGGATTCGGCGGAGACTTCATAGACGCCGTGGGAGAGCACTGCATAGAGGCCGAGCATGGAGCCCGGTCCGGCAACGCGCACGATCATCTGGCGGTCTTCAAGGCGCCCGGCAGTGAGTTTGAGATAGCCGCCGCAGATCAGATAGAGCAAACGCGCGTCTTCGCCCTGATTGAAGAGGGCTGCCTGGGCGGGCAGGGTGATGGTGCTGGTGGCGAGCTCAAGATCGGCGAGAACGGCGCTGCCCAGCGAGCAGAACCAGCCGGGGCGGCGATTGGAGCAGGCCGCACAACCCGCGGGCGCCTGCCGTGCCACGTTTCTGGGCCGCCCTGGTGCGACTGCTGCGTGCTCTGTGTTTCCGATCATGCTGCCCCCTTTCGATCCCGATCACGTACGTAGTCGTCTGCCGCTTCTCAAGGGCCGGCTTGACGATGCAAGGGCTTCGTTCAAGGGGATAAATACACCGGGCCTCCTGGAAAAGAGGCTCTTGCTCAAAGCCAGTTTGCCGGAGTAGCGACCGGTATAGATGTGACGGGCCTCACGTCTATCGAGAGGTTTCGGCCCTTGCCGGTGACAGCAAATCGGCGTTCGTCCTGGGCGGTGCCGGTTCGGCTCCAGTCTGTGCGGCTGGTTTCCTGCTTTGGCCCAGGAAGCCGGATAAAATCTTGAAGAAAAGCCTCCCCAGGCCGCCGATCGCTGCATTTATGCGAGGGAAGTGTTCCTTTCGGCACAGCCACAGGCGCATCCGTATGCTGTTCTGCTCACAGCAGGTCCTTTGGTAATTAGCCGATCTGAGGAGTTGGACGCGATCTTCGTCCAGTGTTTTGCATACGCACAACAGGGTGGAGCATGCAGCAGCTTAACGCGAGATTTTCGGGATATTGAAAGTGGTTGCAAGGGCCTGCTCGCGGGCGCTGGTGTGATGAAAATCACCGGCAGAGAATGAAATACAACGTAGGATTCGCGGTATGAAGTGATGCTCCGCACATAGAGCAACTTCCGTACGAGCGAAATTCAGGAATCCAACGCCGATCCGGCCCCAAATGGGAATCTCCGGCTTCGGCTGCCGGACTTGAGGTAACGACCGGTTCCGGAGGTGACGATGAGAGCATACAAGGCGGAATTTTTCATGCATATTGATGGGCCACAGGCGCGATTGCGGATGGGTGCTGGTACGGAGAAGGCGGCGGGACTGCGAGCTTCTCTTGTATTGCGGGCATTTCTGATTCTGATATTGATGCTGGGCGCGGGCGCGATGAACTTGAGGGCGCTGGGCGCGCAGGATACAAAGGCCGTCCCGGCTGCCAAGGCAGTTGCCCCGCAGCCCGCGGACGCAGCTCCGAACCCCTACGTGGGCGGGGACGTCTGCGTCACCTGCCACGAAGAGGTTTCGAAGAAGTTCGTGGACAACCCGCATACCAAGGTTGCGGCACAGCACGGCGCGGCCGGCGTGAACTGCGAAGGCTGCCATGGGCCGGGCGGTGCGCACGTCGCGGGGGGCGGGGATGTCAGCAAGATCTTCGATCCGGCCAAGGCCTCGGCCAAGGACGTGGACAAGACCTGCCTGGGCTGCCACGCGGGAGCGCATCCGAACTTCGAGCGTTCTCCTCATGCCAAGGGCGGGGTAAGCTGCATTGGCTGCCACCAGGTTCACGACAGCAAGACGGAGCCACTGCTGAAGGCGGCTCAGCCTGGGTTGTGCTTCCAATGCCACACCGACGTGAAGCCGGCGTTCTCCATGCCGTTCCATCACAAGGTGAACGAGGGCCTGTTGCAGTGCAGCGACTGTCATGACGTGCATGGCAGCTTCGGGAATAACAACCTGAAGTCGACGGCCGATCAGAATGCGATCTGCACCAAGTGCCACACGGAGACGCGCGGGCCGTTTGTATACGAGCATGCTGCGGTCAAGGCGGAGGGATGCCTGGCGTGTCACACGCCGCATGGATCGCAGAATGCGCGCCTCTTGAATATGCCGCAGATCAATACGCTCTGCAACCAGTGCCATAGCCCGGTGGCAGGCGGCACGGTTCACTCGATGAGCGCAGGATCGTCGGAGATAACGCCCTGCACCAGCTGCCACACCTTTATCCATGGGTCGAACATCAATCCGGCGTTCCTGAGGTAATGGAACTGCGTCGCGCCCTCGGATGGTATCGGGCGGCGCGGCGCAGACGCCGTATCGAGTTGACACACGCATTCAAGGTTTGGCTGCCAGCAACGATGTTTTCTGAAGTGAGGCTTTAAATGAAGAAGATCGGCTGTTTTTCCCTCTTACCCAATCGACAGCCCGTTATCGCAATCATCCAGCGCATCGCTGGGAGCATTGGAATCCTGGGATTCCTGATGATGCCGGGCCTCGCTGTGGCCCAGAACCCTACGACGGACGCACCGCTCCCGACGCCAGCGCCATCGATTACGACTCCGGTGGGATACACGATCCATCAAAGCGCGGACCTGGGCGGACACATTTCCAGCCTCTCGGGTAGCGGGGCCATGTACGACACGCTGGTCAACATTCAGTCTGGGCCGCGCGTGCTGGGCCAGACCTTTGAAATGCGCGCGCTGCCGGGCACGCAGCATACGCTTATCGATTCACTGATGGCCATCGGCAGCGGGTTCGGCGGCGATGCCAACAACTTTGCCAAGCTGGACTTCTCAAAGGGCAAGATCTACGAGTTTTCGGGAATGTTCCGCCGCGACCGCCAGTACTTCGACTACGACCTGCTGGGCAACCCGAACATCCCCGGCGGGCAGTCGATTCCGATCGGGCCCACCGGCGCGCCAACGGGCTCGTTTGCGTGGCCTCAGGTGAACCAGTCGCCGTTCCTGTTCAACACGGTGCGCCGCATGACGGACACCAACCTGACGATCTTTCCGCTGGCGAAAGTGACGTTCCGCGCGGGGTATTCGCAGAATATCTTTGAGGGGCCGAGCCTGAGCCCAAGCGGTTATCAATTCGCCAAGTACGATGCCATCCTCGAAGAGTATCAACGCAACAGCACCGACGATTTTACGGGTGCGATTGACTGGAAGCCGGTGCGCGGCACCACGCTGACCTTTCAGGAGCAGATCGACCACTTCAAGGCGGATTCCTACTTTACGATGGCCCCCGGCGACTTCAATGTGCAGGAGGCGGACGGAACGCGCGTAGCCCTGGACGACTATGACAGCCGGACGCCTTACCCCAGCAGCGCCTGCAACGCAAACAGCATTGGCACGACGCCCATGCTCTCGGCGCCTCAAACTCCCGGCGGCCTGCCGGTCATCAATGCGGCATGTGCTGTCGTCGTGAGCTATCTGCGCTCGCAGCCGACCCGCATTCTCTATCCCACGGAGATCCTGCGGCTGCAAAGCTCCAGTATCCGGAACCTGTCGATGAACGGCGATTTTCGCTACACCAAAGCGAACATGAACCTGCCCAACTACTACGACAGCTACCAGGGTCTGAACGGGACGACCCGCTCGCTTACCTATACGGCCGTGGCGGCCGCAAAGCGGGACGTCGTGGCCGCGGATTATGGCATCGTCTGGCAGGCCATGAAGACATTCAGCCTCTCCGACCAGGTGGACTTCTCGAGCGTGCACCAGCCGGGAACCGCGACGATGACGAGTGTAACGACTCTGGCCACGCCAGCGACCGCCGGAAATGAAACCATCAACTACGCAGGTCCGTTGACGACGACGACCGCTGCGGCCGGCGCTTCAACGTTTGAAGGCAGCGGCGCGGTTGGCACCCCCTTTCCCGGCTACTTTGGCCAGAATTTCCTGACCAATAACCTGACAGGGACCCTGGATGCGGGGGCTCGCGCTACGCTCTCACTCACCTATCGCCACAGCGTTCACACCATCGCCCAGGGCAGTCCCCATAACACTCCGCTGGCCGTGGGCGCCACTTCAAACGGAACAGTGACGATCAACGAAGACGGTGGAATCTTCAATGCTGCCCTGCGTCCGTCAAGCCATTGGGAGGTGAACGGCACGGTGGAGGCGCTTTACGCCGACAACGCCTTTACGGCTGTGGGGCCAAGGCAAACCAGACACTACCGCGTGCATACCATGTACCGGCCCAAGCAGTGGATGACGTTTTCGGGCGCATTCAACGACCTGGAGCGGCACAACAACACGAACAACAACCAGAGCGCGGTCACTGCGGGCGATGACCCGTACGAAGGTCCGCTGAATCACGTGGATCACAGCCGGATTGTGAGCCTGGGCGCGGTGATTGCGCCGAATGAGCACTATGGGCTGGACTTCAACTACGCCTATACCGATGTGTATGCGGCCACCAACATCTGCTACAACAACGGCGCCAGCGCCACTTTGCCCGGCACTGCCTCGCTCAACGCGAGCGGAGCGCCGAATGTATGCCCAGGCGTGTTCGCCAGAGGGTCCACGACGCAGCTTGCGGACTGGTTCGCCAGGGACTTCATGAGCGCTCCGACGCAGTACGGGTCGGTGGCTCTGAACCTGTCCCCGGTCAAGGTGCTCCATTCCAACTTCGGCTATCGCATCAGCGCGGTAAACGGCAACCAATTCTTCAACGATGCGCGATCGGTGAACGGTTCGCTGCAGTCTGCGTATCAGTCTCCTTTTGTCAATGTAGCCTGGACGGTCCATCCCGGATGGATTTGGAAGGCCGAGTACAACTATTTCGGGTACGGCGAGGGCGGTCCTTCCGGCCCGCAGTACTGCAGCACGGCCACGTCACTGACAGCGGCGGTGGTTCCGTGTTCTTCTTTAACCGCGCAGACGGGGCTGACCGAATCGCCCGCCGGCCTGACTGCACCCAGGAATTTTCACGCGAACAACGTGACTCTTGGCATGCATTACGAGTTCTAGCCGAATCCGCCGGCCCTTTTGAAGGGAGCCGGGGCGGATTCAGGAGTTTCGACATGAGCAACGCAAGTCGATCTCATGTAATATTGGCCTCGGCCATTTTGCTCGCCGGGGCCATGAGCTTCGCCCAGACCTCTGGAGAAGCGACGTACAAAGCGAAGTGCGAGAGCTGCCATGGCCCTGACGGGATGGCTAGCTCGGGAATCGGCAAGATCATGAAGGTGAAGCCGGCGAACGATCCTGATGTGAGGAAGCAAACCGAGCAAACCATGATCGAAGCCGTGCGGAACGGTGAGGGGAAGATGCAGGCGTACAAGGGCAGTCTCACCGATGCCCAGATCAAGGACTCGGTGGACTGCTTCCGCAAGTTCATCAAGTAAGCAAGACGCCACAGGGCAGGGGCAATTCTGCGCACACTGGCCATGGCAAAAAACTGAAGGAGTGTTTCAATGACAAAGACGATTCGTTCTCAGGTGGTTCTGGCAGTGGTGGTTTCACTGGCCAGCGCCGTGGGCTTCGCGCAATCCGGCGGCGAAGCGACCTACAAAGCCAAGTGTCAAAGCTGTCACGGCGCAACCGGCGCTCCCAGCGCGGGTATGGCCAAGATGATGGGTATCAAGGCATCCAGCGATCCGGATATTCAGAAACTCACCGAAGCCCAGATTGCAGCGGCCATCAAGGACGGCAAGGGCAAGATGAAGCCGATCGCGGGTCTCACCGATGCGCAGATCAAGGACGTGGCGACGTACTACCACGGCTTGAAGTAATCCATCTGACAGAAGAAGAAAAACCAGGCCCGCCGTTCGCGGCGGGCCCATTTGAGCATTGGGGGAGCTGTGCCCGTGTTACAAAAATTTCGCGAAAGCTGGGTGCGGCCTGCGCTGTTCTTTGGCAACAACCCACTAAGCCTTGCCGGCGGCGCCATGACCAGCGCGTCCGGCGTGACCATGATCGGCTACTGGCTGGTGGAGATGCTGGGCCGGCCGAACGACAACCCTTACCTCGGCATTATCTTTTTCCTGATTCTTCCGGCATTGTTCATCGCCGGGCTGGTGCTGATTCCGATCGGCGTCTTCATTCGCCGCAGGAAACTGCAAAAGGCCGGGCAGATTCCTGCCGAATTTCCCAAGGTCGATTTCAACGATCATATGTTCCGCCACGGCGTGGACATCGTATTGATCGCAACGATCGCCAACCTTTTGGTGGTTTCGATTGCGACCTATCGCGGCGCGGCGTACATGGATTCGCCGCAGTTCTGCGGCCAGTCCTGCCACGTGATGCATCCGGAGTTCACCGCGTACAAGATCTCCGCGCACTCGCATGTGGATTGCGTGAGCTGCCACATCGGCTCGGGCGCGCAGGCATATTTTTCCGCCAAGGTAAATGGAACCAAGCAGCTTGTTGAAGTTTCTTTCCATAAATATCCAACTCCGATCCCATCGCCTGTGCAGAACCTGCGGCCGGCGCGCGAAATCTGCGAGGGCTGCCATACGCCGGCCAGGTTTGTGGGTGAAAAGCTGCTGGTGAAGTCGACCTTTGCCGACGACGAGAAGAACACCGAGACGCAAACCGTGCTGGTGCTTCACTTGGGCGGACAGGATTCGCTGTCCCACCTGACCGGCATTCACGGCGTGCACCTGGGCCATATTGAATACGTGACCACCGACGAGACGCGCACCACGATTCCGTGGGTGCAGAGGCGGAACGCCGACGGTTCGGAGACGGCGTTCACGTCCTCGAATGCCGGCACGGGCATTCCCGCGGGCGAGCGGCGGGTGATGGACTGCGTGGACTGCCACAACCGCGCAGCGCACACGTTCATGACCCCGGAGGATGCGCTGAACCGGGCAATGGAACAGGGCGCAGTGAGCCCGGACCTGCCGTGGATTCACAAAGAAGGGCTGCAACTGCTGAAGGCCAACTACGCGACGGAAGCTGAGGCGGCTTCGCAGATTCCTCAGCAACTGGCGGCGTTCTACAAGGCGCAGTATCCAGACGTGTCTCAAGCGAAGGCGGCGCAAGTCCAGTCTGCCGGTCAGGGACTTGTGACCCTGTACAGCCAGAATGTGTTCCCCTACATGAAGGTGACGTGGGGAACGCACCCCAACCACATTGGCCATATGGCCTATCCGGGCTGCTTCCGCTGCCACGATGGCGACCACGCGGCCAAGAACGGCACCAGCATCACGCAGGATTGCGCGGCCTGCCACAACCTGCTGGCCGTGGACGAAGCCAAACCCAAGGTGCTGGGCGACCTGGGCATTCAATTGCCTTAGGGCGCAACAAGGGATCGGCCCGCAGGTCATTGCGGGCTGATCCTCTTCTTGAAGCCCGTTGGTGCGCGAATCGCTCGCTGCGCCTTCCCCCTGACGTGGTAGGCTGGCTCTTCAGTTTGAAGGAGCCGGAATTCCGATGCAACCCAATCAGCCTTTGCACTTCAATCTTGTGGCCGCAGCCCACGCGTCCATGATCGAGCACGGTTTTCAGCCTGACTTTCCCGCCGGAACCGATACGGAACTGGCGGCCATTGAGGCCCATCCGGAGCCGCCTGCGGCGCCGGGGGGTCAAGATCTGCGCAGCCTGCTGTGGTCTTCGATCGACAACGACACTTCCAAAGATTTGGACCAGATTGAGTGGGCCGAGCAACTGGCTGACGGCCGCATCCGCGTGCTGGTTGGTGTCGCCGACGTAGATGCTCGCGTTCCCCTGGGCACGGTGATTGACGGGCACGCAAAGAGCGAGACGACATCTGTCTACACGGGAGTCAAGGTGTTTCCCATGCTGCCGGTCGAGCTTTCCGAGGGCATTACCTCGCTCAATGAAAACCAGGATCGCGTGGCGCACGTGATCGAGTTTTCTGTCGATTCGTCCGGCACCGCCTCTGACGGCAAGGTCTACGCTGCGCTGGTGCGCAACCGCGCACAACTGGCTTACAACGGTGTGGGCGCGTGGCTTGAGGGAACCGGACCTGCGCCGGCGAAGGTTGCCGCGAGCGGGGACCTGGCCGCGCAACTGAAGCTCCAGGACGCGGCGGCCCAGCGCATGGTCGGCGGCCGTTTCCAGCATGGCGCACTTGATCTTGAGACCATCGAAACTCGTCCGGAAATGCGGGGCGATCAGCCTGTCGACATCGCTCTCCAGCAGAAGAACCGCGCCACGTCGCTGATTGAGGAGTTCATGGTGGCGGCGAACGGCGTGGTTGCCCGCACCTTTGAAGCAGCCGGTGTGGCTTCGATCCGGCGCATCGTGCGGACACCGAAGCGGTGGGACCGCATTGTGGAACTGGCCAATGGGCTGGGAACGACGCTGCCCGCGCAGCCAGATTCAAAGGCGCTCAACGACTTCCTGTTGGCGCAGAAACAGAAGGATCCTGACCATTTCCCCGACCTGTCTTTGGCGGTGATCAAGTTGATGGGGCCGGGCGAGTACGTACTGGTAAAACCGAATGAGCCATCGCCGGGGCACTTCGGGCTGGCGGTGCAGGACTACACGCACTCGACAGCGCCCAACCGGCGCTTTCCTGACATCGTGACGCAGCGCCTGGTGAAGGCATTGCTGGCCAAAGCGCCGCCACCCTACTCCGAAAACGATTTGAATGCCATTGCCGTGCGCTGCACGCTGATGGAAGACGGCGCGCGCAAGGTGGAGCGCGAGATGCAGAAGCGGATTGCCGCAGTGGTGCTGCACCCGCGCATCGGGCAGAGCTTTCCGGCGATCGTTACCGGCGTGAACCAGTATGGGACGTTTGTGCGCACGCTCGATCCGCACGTGGATGGGATGCTGGTGCACGGCGGCAAGGGGCTGGACGTGGGCGACAAGGTGACGGTGAAGCTGATCTCGACGGACCCGCAGCGGGGATTTATTGATTTTGCGGCTTAGGGCTCTGAAAGAAAGCGGAGTATCTCGTCCATCAGGCGAGGCCCCTGGTCTGTAGCGAAAAGAAACTGGGCGTGGGCGGAGCCTTCGAGGATGACGAGCTTTTTGGTCTGCGGGGCTCGCTCGTAATGCTTGGTGATTTCTGGGAGACGCAGGCCGTCGCCGCTTGTGTCGTCGCGGGCTACGATGAACAGCTTGCGGCCGTTCAGTTTCTCGGGAGAGTCGCCGCCTGAGGAAGCAAGCAGAATGATGCGGTCGAAGGTTCCTGGCTTTGATGCGGCATCCGCATCGCCTACGGCATCCCCTCCGAAGCTGCCGCCGACGGCCGAGACCGTTTTCGCACCGATGCCGCGGAGATAGGCGACGGCTGCGAGGACATCGGCTGCGTTGTCGGCTGCTGAGCCAAAGGAACCGGTTGAGCCGTCCGGGTTGAGGCCGTCTCCGCGAAAGCGAACGGAGAGGACCAGGAATCCGGCTTTGGCCAGAATGTCAGCCTGCGGTGTCCAACTCTCCTTGTTGAAGCGGCCTCCATGGGCAAGAACAACGCCGCGGGCGCCACGGCCATAAAGGTCTGCCTGAACCTGTCCCTGGCCACTCAAGAGAGGGAATACGACAGGCTTCTGACCGATGGCATGGCTTGCAGCCATCGCAACGAGTACTCCGACGATGCACGGCAGCTTCATACAGGCCCCACTCCCCCCGTACTTTTTTCGTAAAGTGTTCATTGCAATGAGTTTGCATGACACGATCTACCGCAAAGTCTTGATGTAAAAGAGCTTAGATATCAAAGTCTTAAAAACATGGTACTTAGTCATCTGCAACGTGTGCGGAGCCGTGTGACTCATTGCAGGCGACCCGGTCCCTTGGATCACACCTATTCATAGCTTAGTGGATTGAGAGAAACAATCTGCAAATGCAGCGTCAGCTTAATGCATTGAGAATAAATTGGATACGAAGAATTCGCGGGAGACGGGGATTGACAGCTGAGTATGAACGTTAACCCTCACTCGTGCGAAAGTGACGGGTTCTTGCCCCAGTAGAGCTGTTCGAACCTGTCCGGATCCCAGAATTCAATTTGTTTGACCTTCACAGGCCACTTCGCTCGGGGAAGATTGAACTCGTGGCGCAAGTAATCGTCCAAGTCGTGTCCGTAGTAGATGATGTCTGTCTGGTGGACGGAGAAGACGGGATTTCCGGCTTCATTCGGCAGCGCAGGCATATAGCGGTTGCCGAGAATCGGGATGAGCTTCGGGGCCTGCCGGATTCTGGCCGACGCGATCTGCAAGGCTTCGAGAAGGTCTTCAGGCCGCTCTCCCCAATCGGAGATCCAGAAGTCGTTTCGCTCCACGTCGAATAGGACGCCTTCGATTGGCGGGTCAAGCCACTCCTGAATTTCCGCGTCAGTCGCGGTGTGCCAGCGAGGGGAATTCCAAAAGGGCACGTTTGTCTGCAGAAAAGAACGAAGGTCCGGGGGAAAGCGGAAGTTGAATCTGTTCTCGATGCGATGGACTTCGGAATCGGTCAGGCCCGGTTCGAACTCCAGGCTGGCGCCTCGGAGTAGTCGAATCAGCGGGTTCCAGTCTTGCGAGGTCATCTTCGGGCATTACAGCACGGCGTGTGACTGGCAGACAATGCACCCTTGGAAACTCTCCAGATGGTCCGGTCCGGATTGAGACAATCGTCGCGGCCCTCCGGGGCGCGGCCGCGTGTGCGCAACGGGTCCCAGGGCTGCGCTACGCTTGCCCTGGGCTACTCTCGTTCCCTCCCTCCGGGAGGGCTTTCTGTTGGCCGCACCGGTACTCTCCAGATTCTGATTCGATACTCCCGTCATCGCTCTGGAAGGGTTTTCCACCAGCGCCGAAATATATTTTGCGATTCCTGTTGCAATCTATTGCAGATTGCGATATACATATTGCATATTGCAATTGGTATTCGAGAAGCAGGCGTACGATTGCAGGCGACGAGCGGAAGCCGGCAGATCGGTAACTGAAAGCTGACGGCTTTTAACCGATCACTGACAACTGTTCACTGAACACTGACTTTTATGAAGCTGGGCGAGAAAATTCGGTATTTGCGGGAAGTGGAGGGGAGCCTTCGGGGCCTCGACCGCGATTTGAGCCAGCAGGAGACGGTGCGGGCCATCGAGGCCGAGACGGGCTCCAAGCTGAGCCAGAGCTATCTCTCTCAGATTGAGAGCGGGGCGCGGCCGCACCTGACGAATACGACGCGGCAGATTCTGGCCACGTTTTTCAAGGTGCACCCCGGCTACCTGGTGGATGACCCGGAGGGCTACCATCCGGAGTTGCAGAGCGAGCTGAGGGGCCTCGAAGACAAGCTGGACCTGTGGATGGTGGCGGGTGCGGAGCGGTTCCGGCGCGATCCGGAGCTGATGCAGGCGCTGTTAACGCTGGCGCGGCATGAGCGGACGCGGGAGTGCCTGCTGCTGCTGGAGGCGATTCTGGAAACGCCGGGATTGATGCCGCGGCTGACGGAAGTTTTGAGACCAAGACTTCAGGGATCAGAGATCAGGGATCAGGGATCAGGAAGCCCGAAGACGGCGACGCGGCGCGGCGGGAAAGTGGGGGCGCGGAAATGACCTGGGAAAGCTTTTATCTGTTTTGTTTTCTGGTGGGGCTGATGCTCAGCGCGGTTTCGCTGCTGGGAGGGATGGGGCACATTGGCTGGCATTTGCATGTGCCGCATGCGCCGCATCTTCCTACGCACATTCCTCATGGCGTGCCGCATGCTGGCCACGCTGGTGGAATGGCACGCGGGACTGTTCAAGGCTCGGGGCAGGCTGGGGCGACCGTGCCTTGGTGGAATGCGTTTTCGATCATGGTGTTCCTGTGCTGGTTTGGGGCGGGCGGCTATTTGCTGACACGGCACGGAAGCTTTGTTGCCAGCGTGGTTCTGCTGCTGGCGGTGCTATGCGGCATGGCCGGCGGGGCGGTCGTGTTTCTCTTCCTGACCAGGGTGCTGCTGCCGCACGAGCGCGAGCTCACTGCGGATGAGACATCGGTGGTCGGCGTGGTGGGCAGGGTTTCATCGCCCATTCGCGCAGAAGGCATTGGAGAAGTTGTGTACGAGCAGATGGGCGCGCGCCGCTCCACCCCGGCGCGGTCTGAAGACGGCAAGCCGATTCAGAAGGAAGAAGAAGTGTTTGTCGCCCGGTATGAAAAGGGAGTTGCCTATGTGCGCCGGTGGGAGGAAGTGCTTGAAAACAGGGAATAGGGACTAGGGACTGAGGGACTAGGGACTGAGGGACTAGGGACTGAGGGACTAGGGACTGTTCCATTTGGCCCGGCTGAAAGGACCGGGAATCGCATGACGAATACGACCGTGCTGATTATAGACATGGCCATCCTGGTGGGGATTTTCCTGCTGGGACTGCTGGCGAAGATCTTTCCCAAGAGCGGCAGGAACGCCGGCTCGAAACAGTGAACGCGGTGAACAGTGCGCAGTGAACAGTGGACAGTGAATGCACTGACCGCTGGGAGCTGAAAACTGGCAGTTGAGCAGTAAACCATCAACCCCTTACCTCCCGGGCGAAAGGGCCGGGAACGCAATGACGCAGACAAATGAAATTATCGTGATTGCAGGCCTGTGTGCATTAGTTCTTATTTTGCTGATGGGTCTGTTGGCCAGGATGTATCGCAAAGCTGGGCCCAACGAGGCCTTGATCGTATACGGGTTGGGCGGCACGCGGGTCGTCAAGGGTCACGGCACGGTCATCTGGCCCATGGTGGAGAACTGCCGGGAGCTGAGCCTTGAACTGATGAGCTTCGACGTGGCGCCGCAGCAGGACCTCTACACCAGGCAGGGTGTCGCGGTGACGGTTGAGGCGGTAGCGCAGATCAAGGTGCGCAGCGACCAGGCGTCGATTCTGACCGCGGCCGAGCAGTTTTTGACCAAGCCTCAGCAACAGCGGGAGGCGCTGATACGGCTGGTGATGGAAGGCCATCTGCGCGGGATCATCGGCCAGTTGACCGTGGAGCAGATTGTGAAGGAGCCGGAGATGGTGGGCGAACGGATGCGCGCCACCTGCGCCGAGGACATGAGCAAGATGGGCCTGGAGGTGATCTCGTTCACCATCAAGGAAGTTCGCGACAAGAACGAGTACATCGCGAACATGGGCCGGCCGGATGTGGCGCGGATCAAGCGCGACGCGGAGATGGCGACTGCCGATGCGGAGCGCGATACGGCCATCAAACGGGCTACCGCGTTGCGCGAGTCGGCTGTGGCCAAGGCGCAGGCCGACCAGGAGCGGGTGATTGCCGAGACGGCTTCGCAGACGCGTCAGGCGGAGGCGCAGCGGGATCTCGAGATCAAGAAGGCGGAGTACTCCGAGCAAAGCCGCAGGCAACAGGCTTCAGCGGACAAGGCTTACGAATTGCAGACAAACATCATGCTGCAGCAGGTGACCGCGGAGCAGGTGAAGGTGCAGCAGGTGGAGAAAGAGGGCCAGATCAAGGTGCAGGAAGCGGAAATTCTGCGCCATGAGAAGGAACTGATCGCCACCATTCTGAAGGGCTCTGAGATTGAGCGCCAGCGGATTGAGAACATGGCTTCCGCGGAGAAGAACCGCTTGACCACAGAAGCCGAAGGCCGTGCATCGGCCATCCGCGCACAGGGCGAAGCCGAAGCCAGCATCATCTTCCAGAAGGGCGAGGCGGAGGCCAAGGCAATGAGCGTAAAGGCCGAGGCTTACCAGGAATGGAACCAGGCCGCGGTGGTGGACAAGCTGCTGACCAACATGGCAGATGTGGTGCGCGCCATGGCCGAGCCGCTGAGCAAGGTGGATCACATCACGATCGTGTCCACGGGTAATGACGATGCTGCCGGCGCGCACAAGATTACCGGCGACATGACGCGGATTGCGGCGCAGGTTCCGGCGCTGTTTGAAGCGCTGAGCGGAATGGACATCAAGCAGTTGATGTCGAACGTGAAGGCGATCAAGACGAAGCAGCCGGAAGGGGAAGAGAAGAAGTAGCTCCTAGCTTCTAGCCTCTAGCTCCTAGCTTGTTCAGTGGGGCTAGGGGCCTAGAAGCGAGGATGGGTTTAACCGAGACACTCACAGCGAAACGAAATCGCCGGTAGCCGGCAGAGAAGGCTAGCAGCTAGTAGCTAGAAGCTAAGAGCTGAGAAGAAGGAGAATCCCATGGCACTGCTTGACAGAGTAAGCACCTTGTTACGCGCGAATCTGAATGACCTGGTCGAGAAGGCCGAGGATCCCGAGCGGTTGTTGAAACAGATTGTCCTGGACATGGAAAACCAGATGCTCCAGGTAAAGACGCAGGTGGCGATTGCGATTGCCGACCAGCACCTGCTGGAAAAGAAGCGCACCGAGCACGCAGAGCAGGCTGCCGAATGGCGGCGCAAGGCGGAGCTTGCGGTGCAGAAGGACCACGACGACATGGCCCGCGCAGCGCTGGAACGGGCTTTGAGCCACGATCAGCTGGTGCAGGGCTTTACCACGCAGGCCGAAGACCAGAAGCACGAAGCAGATAACCTGCGTCAGGCGCTTCACAAGCTTGACCAGAAGCTGAGCGAGACGCGCGCCCACTGCGAGATGCTGGTGGCCGAACATCGCCGCGCCAAGGTGATTGGGCGCGCCACGCAGGCCCGCCAGGCCGTGGGCCCGGATCAGGATCACGCGCTGGGGCGGCTGAAGAGCCGGGTGCGGATCAAGTCCGCGGAGAACGCGGCGGCTCAAGAGGTTCTGCTGCCGGAGAGCCTTGAAGATCGGTTCCAGACGCTGGAAAGCGAGGACAAGATCGAGGTGCTGTTGAACGAGATCAAGAGCCGCCAGGCGACGCAGGCGTAACTCGTCTGGCTGCGGGAGGATGAAATCCAGCTTATTGGCGAAAGATTCCGGGTCGCGGAGGGCCGAGTTGCGTCTAACAAAAGTGCGCAAGCCGGCACATTGAGCTGTTGCCTCGGGAGCGCCCGGGATCAAGGGCGCTGGCCGGGGTGAATTACCCTAGAGAGAGTGCCCCCAGCCGGATTAGCCGGCAAAAATTGAAGCGGCTGGCTGGGCGCTTGCTCCAAGACTGGTGAATCGATGCGTTTTCGTACTTCTGTGATTTTTGCGTCGCTCGCGGCTGCAATCGCCGTGCCGGCGTCGCCCACCTTGATTTTTGGCCAGGAACCGGGTTCCGGTGCAGAGATTGTCGCACTTCAGCAGCTTGCTGAGGCTCCCCAGCCGCAAATGACGCTGGTAGCCCAGGCTCCCACCCAGGACCAGAGCACGCAGCAGCAGGCTCCGGCCACTCCATCAACGCAGACCACAGCAACGCAGACCACGGCAGCGCAAACCGCTCCGGCACAGGGCAGTTCCAGTTCGCAGGCGGCCGCTGACCAATCCGACGCACAAAAGAGCGAGCACGAGAAGGCTGAAGAGCAGTTGAAGCAGCAGGAGAAGCAGCGAGTGCTGGGGGTGATGGCTACCTTCAACACCACCAGCAACAGGGATGCGGCGCCTCTCTCATCCGGACAGAAGTTCAAGCTTTTCTTCAAGAGCTCGACCGATCCGTGGCCTTTCATGCTGGCGGGCGTTGTTTCCGGCATTGGCCAGGCCGATGACAGCTACGCCGAATGGGGGCAGGGCGCACAAGGATATGCAAAGCGGTATGGCGCAGCGTATTCCGATGCATTTATCGGCAATTTCTTTGGCAATGCGGTGTTGCCCAGCATCTTGCATGAAGATCCGCGCTACTTCCAGAAGGGCACGGGCAGCGCGACGAGCCGCTTTCTGTGGGCGGCGGCGAGCACCGTATGGTGCCGGCGCGATAACGGGAAATGGGGTCCGAACTATGCGAACGTCGTGGGCAACCTGATGGGCGCTGCCGTCGCCCGCGCCTATTACCCTGCTTCAGAACGCACAGTCGGCGACACCATCAACGATGGATTGACTGTGTCCGTTGAAGGCATTGTGGGCGCGGAAGTGATCGAATTCTGGCCGGATCTGGTGCGCCACCACAAGAAGAAGCAGGCGGAGAAACTGGCCCGTGAGGCCGCGCAGAGGGATGCGCAAAGCGGCGCGCAGCCTGCTCCGGCTACCGAGCCTGGCAAGCCGCAGAATTAAGGCACGCCGGAGATCAGCGCCGGCGCTTCTTTTCCATGGCCGTTTTCTTCCCGGAACGCTTGGCGGCGGGTAGCTTGAGCAGGCGCAGCGCGGCGAGATTCTTCTCGATCAGCTCATAGCGCTGCTCCACGCAGGCGCGGCTGCGGAGCGGATCGGGAGGCGTGTGCAGAACGTAGTCGAGCAGCTTGCTCACCGTGCTGGCAGCCACATGCAGACGCGTGTCAGATGAAGCGTAGTAGATGAGCACATTGCCGTTTCCGTGCTCGATCCAGCCATTGCCGAACACCACGTTGGAAACATCGCCGACGCGCTCCTCGCCTTCCGGAGCGATGAAGTACCCAGCCGGCTTATGCGTGATCACCCCAGGGCGCTCCAGGTCGGCCAGGAAGAGATAGAGGACGTAACGCAGGCCGGCGGCGGTATTGCGCACGCCGTGCGCCAGGTGCAGCCAGCCCTTCGGCGTCTTGATGGGCGCGGGGCCGAGACCGTTCTTCACTTCCTGGATGGTGTGATACTCGCGGTTGTCCATGATCAATTCGGATTCGATCACCGCGTTCTCGATGCTTGATGAGAGCCCCCAGCCGATGCCGCCGCCCTTGCCGGCCTGGATGAAATCGTCCTGTGGGCGCGTGTAGAACGCGTACTTGCCATCGACAAACTCGGGGTGCAGCACCACGTTGCGCTGCTGCGGCGACTTCGATTTCAAGTCGGCGAGGCGCTCCCAGATCTTCAGGTCCCTGGTGCGGACGATGCCGCATTGCGCGACCGCGGAGGAGGTGTCCCAGGCGGGCGTCCTGGGGTCTTTGCGTTCGGTGCAGAAGAGGCCGTAGATATAGCCGTCTTCATGCTTCACCAGGCGCATGTCGTAGACATTCGTGTCGGGGTTGGCGGTTTCAGGCAGCAGGACCGGGTAGTTCCAGAAACGAAAGTTGTCCACGCCGTTGGGGCTTTCGGCCACGGCGAAAAACGACTTGCGGTCCGCGCCCTCGACGCGCGCCATGAGCAGAAACTTGCCCTCATGGAGCAGAGCGCCGGCGTTGAATGTGGCATTGATGCCCATGCGCTCGAGAAGCAGCGGATTGGTTTTGCGGTCGAGATCGTAGCGCCAGAGGATGGGCGCGTGGGCAGCGGTCAGGACGGGAAACTCGTAGCGGTCATAGATGCCGTTACCGCCGGGCAGCTTCTTGTTACGCCGCGCCAGCAGCTTTTCATGATTTTTGAATAAGACCTGAGCTTGCTTCTTGAATCCGCTCTGACTCATGGTGTGCTCCGTTGATGGAATAGGCTGTTGGTTCCCTCTTAGCGGCGAGCCGATCGAGCCGTTCCATGACTTCGAAACAGGCGCGGCTGTTGTGATAGGGGCATTTCCACGGGCCCACTTTATCCTTCCGCCGATCGGGCACGCCATCCTTTGAAACCAGCCAGAACCATTCGCCGAACTCGCGGTCGATCATGCATTTCTGAATGAAGGCCCAACTGCGTTCGGCTGCATGAAGGAAGTGCTGCCGGCCGGAGAGTTGGTATGCATTGAGGAAGCCGACGACGGCCTCGGCCTGCGGCCACCAATGCTTGTCGGTATCGACGATGCCGCTCGCGTCGGCCTCATAAAGAAGACCGCCGTCAGCGTCGAGTCCTTCGTCGTAGACAGCCTGCGCCATCTTTACCGACGCCGTCTGTACGCGGGCGAGAACTTCCGCATCGCCTAGAACATCGGCGGCCTCGCAGAGCAGCCAGCTTCCCTCGATGTCGTGGCCGAACGAGATCTTCTCTGACTGCGGGCGCCATTGCTCGTCGAAGAAGAGCTTGAAGTGGTGAGTCTTTGGGTCGATGATGCGATCGAGGAGGAGGGTGAGCAGCTCTCGCAGACGAAGGCGCACGGTGGGGTGCTCGTGATTGCGAAGCAGTGCCGTGTAGGCTTCGAGCAGATGGAGGTTTGTATTCAGCGACTTTTTTTCGTCCTGATCCACGTCGCTGAGGCGTTGATCTTCGGCCAGCGTCCAGTCGCGCTCGTAGGTCTCGAAGTAGCCGCCCTGCTGCGCGTCGTGGGCTGAGGCCTCCATCACTTCCATTACGCGCAGGGCCCTCAAGAGTATCTCCGCGTCGCCGGCAGCGTGGTAATACTCAGCGAGCGCATAGACGGTGAAGGCCTGGGCATAGATGCGTTTTCTTCTGTCGATGGGCCGTCCCAGGTGGTCGACCAGCCAGTAGACGCCGCCGAACTCGTTGTCCCAGAAAAAACCCACCAGGTACTCGTAGGCGCGGCGCGCTGTGTCGAGATAGGCGGGATCGCCATAGACGCTGAAGGCTTTCGAGAATGTCCAAAGAATGCGTGCGTTAAGGATGACCGCCTTGGCAGCGCGGGGATCGATGGTCAGATCGTGGGAAATGTGTCCGCGAAAGCCGCCGAACTCCTCGTCGATGGTGTACTCGATCCAGAAAGGTAGAATGCCGGATTTGAGTTCCGCTTCAACACTCTGCCGTAAGTCTTGCACTGAATGTTCCTCCTTGCATGCGTCTCGCTGCGCGATGCTGATTGAGCTTGATGCCGGTCAGGCGGGCGGCTTCAGGATCGCGTCGATCTTCGCGAGTTCGGCGGCGGAGAACGCAAGGTTGGAGAGCGCGGCGACGTTCTGCTCAATCTGCTCGACGCGGCTGGCGCCAATCAGCGCGGAAGTCATGCGATCATCGCGCAGCACCCAGGCCAGCGCCATCTGCGCCAGCGACTGACCGCGTTCGGCGGCCAGCGAATTCAACGCGCGCACCCGAATAAGACGACCCTCATCGATGTCTTTCTTCTTGAGGAAGCTATCCGGCTTGGATGCGCGCGAGCCGTCAGGAATGCCGTGCAGGTAGCGGTCGGTCAACAGCCCCTGCGCCAGCGGACAGAAGGCGATACCGCCGATGCCTTCCGCGCCAAGAACGTCGAGCAGGCCGGGTTCAATCCAGCGGTCAAACATGGAATATCTGGGCTGATGAATCAGGCAGGGTGTTCCGAGCGAGCGCAGAATCTTCGCGGCGGCGGCCGTGTCTTCCGCGTTGTAGCTGGAGATAGCGGCGTAAAGCGCCCTGCCGGAGCGCACCGCAAAATCAAGCGCGCCCATCGTTTCTTCCAGCGGCGTCTTCGGGTCGCGGCGATGGGAGTAAAAGATGTCAACGTATTCGAGGCCCATGCGGCGGAGGCTCTGGTCCAGACTCGCAATCAAGTATTTGCGCGATCCCCAGTTGCCATAGGGCCCTGGCCACATTTCCCAACCGGCCTTGCTGCTGACGATCAGTTCGTCGCGATGGGGAACCAGGTCAAGGCGCAGGATTTCGCCGAAGTTGGACTCCGCACTTCCCGGCGGAGGGCCGTAGTTGTTGGCCAGGTCGAAGTGGGTGATGCCCAGATCGAAGGCGCGTCGCACCATGGCGCGGCTGTTCTCAAAAACGTCAACGCCGCCGAAGTTGTGCCAGAGGCCGAGAGAGATGGCGGGCAACAGCACGCCGCTTCGGCCGCAGCGGCGGTATTGCATGGAGTCGTAGCGTTGTTCGTGGGCAATGTACATGGCTCTCGCCGATTCTAGCTCAAGACCCCGTGAACTACGACTTCCGTTCGTCCATCGGTGGGCGCGGACACCACGTTGCCTTCAATTGGAGCGCCGTCAACGGTGAGCGCGATCCGATTGCCCTCGCCTTTGCGTTCGATGGCAATCTTGTAGACCACGCCGCGAAAGGTGCGGGTTGCAGTGAAGCCCGGCCAGCTTTTTGGAATGACCGGGGCAATGCGCAGACCGTCGAGCGAAGTACGCACTCCCAGGATCCATTGAACGATCGCATAATAGTTCCATGCGGCCGTGCCGGTGAGCCAGGAGTTTTTCGCTTCGCCGAAAGTAGGCGCATCCTTGCCGGCAATCATCTGCGCGTAGACATAGGGCTCGCAGCGATGCAGATCACCGATGTCTTCGCGCGCCGAGGGATTGATGCGGGTGTAGTAGTCATGGGCCTGGTCACCGCGGCCGAGGCGGGTTTCGCCGATCATGACCCAGGGATTCACATGGCAGAAGATGCCCGCGTTTTCCTTGTATCCAGGCGGGTACGATGAGATTTCGCCGAGGTTGAGGTAGTAGCGCGAGTACGCGGGCTGCTGCAGGACGATGCCATGCCGGGTGGCCAGATGCTTGCCGACCGAGTTCATTGCGCTCTCAGCTCTTCCGTCTTCCAGGCCGATTCCGGCAAGCGCGCAGAATCCGTTGGACTCGATGAAGATCTTGCCTTCTTCGCAGTCCTTTGAGCCGATCTTGTCGCCGAAGTCGTCATAGGCGCGCAGGAACCACTCGCCATCCCATCCGTGCTCATGGATGACGGCTTCCATGTTTGCGATTTCGTCGAGATAGGACGTAGCTTCCTCGGCGAGCCCGCGGTGTTTTGCGATTGCGGCCAGTTCGCGGCCGGAGTAGACAAAGAGGCCGGCGATGAAGACCGACTCGGCCACTTTGCCGTCCTTGTTGGTGGTGGTCTGGAAGGACTGGCCGGGGATGTCGGAGAAGCAGTTGAGATTGAGGCAGTCGTTCCAGTCGGCGCGGCCGATGAGCGGCAAGCCGTGCGGGCCGAGGCGATCCAATGTGTATTTGAAGCTGCGCTGCAGGTGCTCATAGAGCGGCTGCTCCGAGCCGGGTTCGTTGTCGTAAGGCATCGGCTCGTCGAGGATGCTCCAGTCGCCGGTCTCCTTGAGATAAGCGGAGACGCCAACGATGAGCCAGTGGGGATCGTCATTAAAGCCGCTGCCGATATCGTCATTGCCTCGCTTGGTCAGCGGCTGGTACTGGTGGTACGCGCCGCCGGTAGGCAGTTGCGTGGCGGCCAAGTCGAGGATGCGCTCACGCGCTCGCGCCGGCGCCATGTGCACGAAGCCGAGCAGATCCTGGTTGGAGTCGCGAAAGCCGAGACCGCGGCCGATACCTGACTCAAAGAACGATGCCGACCGCGACATGTTGAAGGTGGCCATGCACTGGTATGCGTTCCAGATATTGACCATCCGATTGGTGTGGATGTCTGGAGTGTTCACCTGGAAGACGGTCAGCAGGCGGTCCCAATAGAGACGCAGCCTTTCAAAGGCAGCATCGGCTTGGCGCGGGTCAAGATACCTTGCGATAACCGGCTTGACGGTCTTCTTGTTGATGGTTTGCGAACCGGCGGGATCGAATTTCTGGCCGACCGGGTTTTCATGGTAGCCGAGGGCGAAGACGATCTGGCGCGTCTCTCCCGGTTCCAGTTCGAGCTTGACCTGGTGCACTCCGATGGGCGACCAGCCGTGCGCGATGGAGTTGGTGAGTTGTCCCGCTTCAATGGTCGCGGGATTGTCCCAGCCGCGATTGCGTCCGAGAAACGCCTCGCGCTGGGTATCGAATCCGGCGCCAGGCTGAGAGGAGGCGAACCAGGCAAAGTGATTGCGCCGCTCGCGATACTCGGTCTTGTGGTAGATGACGCCGTCTTCCACCTCGACTTGGCCGGTATTAAGGTTTCGCTGGAAGTTGGTGGCGTCGTCCTGCGCGTCCCAGAGGCAGAATTCAATGCTGGCGAAGCCGGAAAGTCTGGCTTTGGTTGTTCGCCGATTGGTGACCGTGAGCTGCCAGATCTCGAGATTCTCATCGAGCGGCACAAAGTAGCGGGTATGCGCTTCGATTCCGCTGTAACTCGATCCGATGACGGTGTAGCCCATGCCGTGGCGGCAGGAATAGTCCTCAAGGTCGTGGCGCGTTGGCTGCCAGGAGGGCGACCAGAACTCCTTCGATTCGTCATCGCGCAGGTAGATGTAGCGTCCGCCAAGATCGAGCGGCACATTGTTGTACCTGTAGCGGGTGAGCCGCCGCAGCCGCGCGTCGCGATAGAACGAGTAACCACCGGCGGTATTGGAAATGATTCCGAAATATGCCTGGCACCCCAGGTAATTCATCCACGGCAACGGTGTTTCCGGCTGGGTTATGACGTATTCCCGATTGCGATCATCAAAATAGCCGAACTTCATGATGAGTCTTTCCTCGAATAAGGGCCGCCGCCAGTATAATTCCCTTCCGGAATGTTAATCAAACGTTTTTCCAGAACTATTTGGCGACCATGGCAAGATTCGATTCCATTTGCGCAATATGCCGCCGGTATGCCAAAGTATCTGCGCGAGCAAAACGAGATCATCCGACGATCTCAAAGGAATTGCTGTGCTGCCTGGGCCACTTTGGCCGGCACTGCATTATCGAGGAGCACCCATGCATCTTCACCCAATTGATATTGCCATCATCGTGGCCTACCTGCTGAGCACGGTGTTGATCGGCTACTGGGTTTCGTACCGCGCTTCGCAGAACATGCAGAACTACTTTCTCGGCGGCAATACCATGCCCTGGTACATGCTGGGCATCTCCAATGCGTCGGGGATGTTCGACATCAGCGGGACGATGCTGCTGGTTTCATGGATGTTTGTTTACGGGCTGAAGAGCGTGTGGATTCCGTGGCTGTGGCCGACGTTCAACCAGATCTTCCTGATGGTGTACCTGTCCGCGTGGCTGCGGCGTTCCAAAGTGATGACCGGCGCGGAGTGGATCAAAACGCGCTTCGGCACCGGGCGCGGCGCGCAGTTGTCGCACCTGATCGTGGTCATCTACGCGTTTGTGAGCATCATCGGGTTCTTCAGCTACGCGTTCAAGGGCATCGGTAAATTTGCGCAGACGTTTCTGCCATGGAACTTTTCGGCCAATGAATATGCGCTGATCCTGATCGCCATCACGGCAATCTACGTGATCAAGGGCGGCATGATCAGCGTGGTGATCACGGAGGTTGTGCAGTTCTTTATCCTGTCGATCGCTTCGTTTGCCGTGGGCATCATCGCCATGAGAAAGGTTGCGCCGGAGATGCTGCACCGCGTGGTTCCCGCGGGCTGGGACAACATCTTCTTCGGCTGGCATTTGAACCTGGACTGGTCTACGCTGCTGCCGGCCGCGACCGAGAAAGTTGCGCAGGACGGCTATGGGCTTTTCGGGTTTTTCGTGATCATGCTGCTCTTCAAAGGCATTCCGATCTCGGCAGCCGGGCCCGCGCCCAACTACGATATGCAGCGTGTTCTTTCCGCCAAAGATCCGCGCGAAGCCTCAATGATGTCTGCGTGGGTGAACATCGTGCTCACCTTCCCGCGCTACTTTCTGATCATCGGACTCACGGTGCTCGCGGCTGCCTTCTATGGCGACAACCTGCGCGCGATGGGCAACCACATGGACTTCGAGCTTGTGTTGCCCTACGCGCTGGGGCGGTTTGTGCCGGTTGGGCTTTTGGGGTTTCTGATCGCCGGGCTGCTGGCGGCTTTCATGTCTAACTTTGCGGCTACGGTCAACGCGGCCCCACCGTATTTCGTCAACGACATTTACAAGCGATTTATCAATCCCAACGCCGCGCCGAAAACCTATGTTCGGCTGAGCTACCTGGCTTCCTTTGCGGTGGTGGTCATCGGCGTCGCCGTCGGATGGAAGGTCACGTCGGTGAACGCGGTGGTGGTGTGGATTGTCTCCGGATTGTGGGGCGGCTACACGGCCTCCAATGTTTTGAAATGGTACTGGTGGCGCTTCAACGGCTACGGCTACTTCTGGGGCATGATCACGGGCATTGCCTCCGCGCTGGGATTGCCGTCGATTGTGGCGCAGGTTCCATTTGTGCAGCATCTGCTGGCCACCTATTCCATCAACATGGACGTGGTCATCATCTTTCCATTGGTGTTGGGTATCTCTCTCGCGGGCTGCCTGCTTGGCACGCTGCTTACCAAGCCGGAAGACGATGCGGTGCTCATGGATTTTTACCGGCGGGTGCGGCCGTGGGGATTCTGGGGTCCGGTGCTGAAGATGGTGCTTGCTGAGGACCCCGACTTCAAGCGCAACAAGGACTTCTCGCGCGACATGTTCAATATCGCGGTAGGGATTGTGTGGCAGATTGCTCTTGTGGCGCTGCCGCTGTACATCGTGATCCAGGAATTCGGCCGCGCTGCCCTTGCCGCGGCAGTGATTCTGGGCACGTCGGCGATTTTGAAATTCACGTGGTACGACCACCTGGCCGAACGCGAGGTGGAGACGGACAAAGCTGCTGCCGGCCAGAGGTAGAGCGCGTTCATCGCTCAAAGCATGACGGCACGCGCGTTTCGCAAGAGGAGAAGCATTTGCCGCGTCGCGGTCACGTTTTCGAGAACCGAGAATGGGACGAAGAAGGAACGAATCGGTTGGAAGACCGCACTGCAAACTCAAACTCGTCCGACCGGCTGGCTAACACGCGGGCTGGCGTTTCCGTTGCACGCATCGCGTGGCATGGCTGGCCCGATTGTTATCTGCTCAAGAATGGCAGCGCAGAAGCAATCGTTGTGGCCGCCATCGGCCGCGTGATGCAGTTGCGCCTGGCGGCCGACGCGGACGGAACCTTCTGGGAGAATCGGACGCTGGATGGGCAGTTACACCAGGCTGATGCGCACGACTGGCCCAACTTTGGCGGCGATAAATGCTGGCCCGCTCCGCAATCCGCGTGGCCGAGTCTGCTGGGGCGCGATTGGCCGCCTCCGGTGGCCTTTGACTCATTGCCGATGCAAGCGATCACGACCGAGCGCGGCGTTCTAATGACTTCGCCTGTCGATTCGGACTTCGGTATTCAGGCTGTGCGTCATGTGGAACTGGACTCAGCAGAGCCCGTAATGCGCATTCGCACTGAGTTTCGCAAACTGCATGGAGATCCAGTCACCGTGTCGATATGGACCGTAACCCAGATGCAGGAGCCGGAGCGAATCTATGCGCTGTTGCCCGCAGAGTCCAAGTTCGCGCGGGGGTACACTCCGCTGCTGAATGCGCAACCGGCCGGCCTGAAGCTTGAAGACGGTCTGCTCTCGCTGGTGCGCCATCCGCGCGCCTACGTCAAGATTGGCGGCGATGCAACAAGCCTGGCGTGGGTGGGGCGGAACTGCGTAGTGCGGATTTCCGCGGAGGTCGAGCCAGGAGAATATCCAGATGGCGGCTGCGTAACGCAGATCTATACGAATCCCAACCCGTTGCAGTATGTCGAACTGGAAACGCTCGGTCCCCTAGCGACTTTGTCCGCCGGCGACCAGGTCGAGCGGACGACAGTATATAGGCTGATGCCGCGAACGACGGCCGATCCCGATGCCGAAGCATTGAATATCTTCTGACTTGAATTTTCGTACAAATGAAGTGATAGATTGGAAGCATCCTGAGGTTCCCTGCTGATTTCGTGTCGCTTGCTCCGTCGATTTGCCGGGGGGCTGAAATCAAACTCAGCTCTAACCTATCGTCGTTGCGTAGAATCTTCGCCAGGAAAAGCTCCTGAGTCCTGTCTGAACACAGGATTGTTTGACTGACCTCTACGGATGGAAGGATCATCTTCATTGATTGCGGAGGAGCAGCTGTGAGTACCAACGATCCGTCGCTCTCAAACCGCGACCTGGCCCCCACGACGCCGGCGCAACGCACCTGGGGCACGTATAACTACATTGCCTTGTGGTTCTCCATGTCCATGGAGGTGACCACCTATCAGCTTGCTTCGTCGCTCATCGCCAAGGGCATGGATTGGAAGCAGGCGCTTGGAACAGTGCTGGTGGGGAATCTGATTGTGCTGGTGCCCATGCTGCTGAACGCGCACGCTGGCGCGAAGTACGGGATTCCTTTTCCGGTGTTCATCCGTGCGCCGTTCGGCGTGCGCGGTGCGAACCTGCCGGCTATTCTACGCGCGATTGTGGCGTGCGGCTGGTTCGGCATTCAATCATGGATAGGCGGAACTGCGATTTACTCCATGCTGGCAGTCATCTGGCCATCGGTAGCATCTACAGACGGCGTATTGTGGGCGTGCTTCCTGGGCTTCTGGCTGCTGAACATGGTGGTGGTGTGGCGAGGCGTCGAATCGATTCGCCACCTGCAGGCATTCGGCGCACCCTTCATGTTTGTGATGGCGGCTGCGCTGTTGATCTGGGTGCGCATCAAGGCAGGCAGTTTTGGTTCGATGCTCTCGACACCTAGCCAATTTCATTCCACGGGCGCGTTTCTCGCCGTCTTCTTTCCTTCACTGACCGCGATGGTTGGCTACTGGGCCACGCTGGCACTGAACATTCCGGACTTTACGCGCTACTCGAAATCGCAGACATCGCAGGCGTGGGGACAAGCCTTCGGACTGCCGGTCGCGATGACGCTCTACACATTTGTCGGCATCTCCGTCACCTCGGCTTCCGCAGTGCTGTTCGGACATCCGATCTGGAATCCGATTTTGCTGATCGGCGCGTTTCATCAGCCTGTTGTGGCGTTCATCGCACTGATCGCAATTCTCATTGCGACGCTCAATGTGAACATCGGGGCCAACGTGGTCTCGCCATCGAACGATTTTTCAAACCTCTATCCGCGGCTCATCAGTTTCAGAACGGGCGGCCTGATCACGGGCTTCCTTGGTCTGGCAATGTGTCCGTGGAAGCTGTTGGCCACGCCGGATGCGTACATCTTCGGCTGGCTGGTCGGCTACTCGGGGCTGCTCGGACCCGTAGCCGGCATCATGATCTGCGACTACTTCTTCATTCGCAAGACCGTGCTCGACGTGAACTCGCTCTATCATCGCGAGGGCGCATATCACTACACAAAGGGCATCAATCCGCGCGCCGTTGTGGCACTCGTTCTTGGCGTGGGGATTGCACTGATCGGGCTAGCAGTAGCGCCACTTCACTTCCTTTACGATTACGCATGGTTTGTGGGCTTCTTCACGGCCGGCGGCGTCTACGGAATTCTGATGATGCTCACTCCGCCTGCGCCGAGTGCCGCCGTCCCCACTGCGGATTGAAAGCAACAGGAAAACTCAGCGGACTTGCGGGAATCCCAGATCGACTTTGCTGAATGCGGGATCGGGCCAGCGGCTCGTGACAACCTTGGAGCGCGTATAGAACTGCACTCCCTCCGGGCCATACATGTGCAGGTCGCCGAAGAGCGAAGACTTCCATCCGCCAAAGCTGTAGTAGGAGACGGGCACGGGAATCGGGACGTTGATGCCTACCATGCCGACCTCGACATCAAATTGAAACTGGCGCGCGGCGCCGCCGTTTTGCGTGAAGATGGCTGTGCCGTTGCCGTATGCATTTTCATTGATGAGGCGAAGAGCTTCCGCATAGGTGTCGACGCGCACGATACTCAGCACGGGTCCGAAGATTTCGCTGTCGTAACAGTGCATGCCGGCTTTGACGTTGTCGATGAGCGAAGGACCGAGGAAGAATCCTGCGGTCTTCACGGCAGGATTGAGGCGGCCATCGATGGAGAGTGTTGCGCCTTCAGCGATAGCTGTATCGAGATGCGCCGCCACGCGATCACGGTGTTCACGCGTGATGAGCGGGCCCATTTCGCTCCCGGGTTCCGATCCGGGGCCGACCCTGATGCGCCCTACGCGTTCGCGAATGGCATCGATGAGCGGATCGGCAACGTTGCCGACGGCGACCACAACGGAGATGGCCATGCAGCGCTCGCCTGCCGCGCCGTAGCCCGCGGAAACTGCGGCATCCGCAGCCATGGCGATGTCGGCGTCGGGCAGCACCAGCATGTGGTTCTTTGCGCCCCCGAGCGCCTGCACCCGTTTGCCGTTGCGCGTCGCTGTTTCGTAAATGTACTTCGCCACGGGTGTGGAGCCGACAAAACTGACGGCCTTGACGCCCGGATGCGAAAGGAGAAGATCCACGGCGACCTTGTCGCCATGAACGAGGTTCAACACGCCGTCCGGAACGCCCGCTTCCTTGGCCAGTTCCGCGAGGAAGACACTGGCGGAGGGAACTCTTTCCGACGGCTTGAGGATGAAGGAGTTGCCGCAGGCAATGGCGGTGGACAGCATCCACAACGGAACCATCGCGGGGAAGTTGAAGGGCGTGATGCCTGCAACGACGCCGAGTGGCTGGCGAATCTGATAGACATCGACGCCGCGGCTGGCTTGCTCGGTGTAGCCGCCCTTGAGCAGGTTGGGAATGCCACACGCGAACTCAACATTTTCAAGGCCTCGCGCGACTTCACCGAGCGCGTCGGCTATGGTCTTGCCGTTCTGGAGACTGATGATCTCAGCGAGGCGGATGCGATTCTTCACGATCAGGTCGCGCAGATTGAACATGACTTCAGCTCGGCGCGAGAGAGGCGTGGATCGCCACTCGATCGCGGATGCGGTTGCTGCAGCAACCGCGGCATTCACATCTTCGGCACTGGCAAAGCCCACTTCGGCGATGATTTCGCCGGTTGCAGGATTGTTGACGGAGCCGCTGCGCCCGGAAGTTCCCGCGAATGCCTTGCCGTTGATCCAGTGAGAGATGGTGGTGGGGGTCAATGTTTCACTCACACTCATTCTGCAACCCTCCTATGAGGCTTGAATCCAATCGATGGTCTTCGATGCTAATTTGTCGAATGTGGTGATGGCCATATGCAAATGGTCCTCGCGCGTGTCTTCAATCTTGTTGTGGCTGATTCCCTTGAGCGATTGCACAAAGAGCATGACGGTGGGAATTCCGGACCGGGAGACTTCCGCCGCGTCGTGCAACGGGCCGCTGGGCATGCGATGGGAACGACCAGCGGTCTCACGAATCGCCTCTTCGCACAAGTCGATCAACGCGGGATGAAAGGGCTCGGGCGCAATGTTCCATATGCGTGACCACTCTACTTTACAGCCCTCTTCCTCGGCGAACTGAGTGCTCTTCTGCTGAGCTTCGCGATACATGGTGGCGAGCACCTGGGCATCGAGGTCGCGTTGATCGAGTGTCGCTTCGCAACGGCCGACGACAGCGGTGACGATACCGGGGAAAGTCTTGACGCTGCCGATGGTGCACACCGCATCAGGATGTTTGGTTGCGATGGTGCGGATTTCAAGGACCAGCTTTGCCGCGGCGGCGAGGGCATCAAGGCGCGAGCGCATAGGCGTGGAGCCGGAGTGCGCTTCCTGGCCGTGAAAGATGATGGTATGACGCTCAACGCCCTTGGTGCCGAGAACGGCCGCGAGCGGCAGACCCATGGATTCGAGGACGGGGCCCTGCTCGATGTGCAACTCGATATAGGCAGACGCATTGGCGCGCTCACGCTGCGCGTCGCCGATGGAGTCAATGGGGATGTTGCAAGTGGCGAGTGCATCTTCGAGGCGAATTCCGGAGGCGTCGGTGCGGCCGCGATCTTGATCAATCGAGTGCGTGCCGGCGAAGGCGGACGATCCGAAGAGACTGCGACCAAAGCGCGCGCCTTCTTCATCAGCCCAATCGACGAGGCGAATGGTGATGGGTGGTTTGCCGTTGTACTGCTCGGCGATGCGGCGCAATACGGCGTAAGCGCCGATGACGCCGAGGCAGCCGTCGAGCCAGCCGCCGTTGGGAACGGAATCGAGATGACTGCCGAGGATCAGCGTTTTGTCGGAGGCTCCGGCGAGCGTAGCCCAACTGTTTCCGGCGGCGTCCAGATGATGCTCGATGGGCAGCTCGTACAGTTTCGATTGGAACCAGTCGCGAGCCTTGAGCCAAGTGGGAGTCCACGCGAGACGCTGTGCGCCATTTTCATCCGCGGTGAGGGCGCGAAGCTCTTTGAGCAGATCGATTGCCGCTTGTGGATCAATTGGCATGGGATGCACCTTGCGGGCCATACTGCGGCTTGCGGCGAATCATGCGTCCACGGCCAGGGTCGCCGATGAAGACTCCATCTCGCACCTGCACCTTGCCGCGAACGGTAACCACGGAGGGACGTCCCTCGATCGCAAAGCCTTCAAATCCGTTGTAATCGTTGTTGGTGTGCTGCGTGGCCGCAGAGACAGTACCGCGATAGTTGGTGTCATAGATAACTAGGTCAGCGTCGGCTCCGACGGCTATCGATCCCTTGCGTGGAAAGAGGCCGAAGAGTTGTGCCGGGCGGGTGCTGAGGGCATCGACGAAACGGTGAAGGCTGAGGCCGCCGCGTTTGACTCCGTAGGTGTACATGAGATTGACCCGGTCCTCGATCCCTGCAATCCCATTGGGGATTTGCGTGAAGGCGCTGGCGCCGAGGAGCTTCTGTTCCTTGTCGAATGGGCAGTGGTCGGTGCCGACGGTGTCAATCAATCCGGCCTCAAGGGCATCCCACAGGACGGGCAAATTGCGTTTGTCGCGCAGGGGCGGCGACATGACGTGCTTCATGCCCTCGACACCGGCCCGCTCGGCGTAGGTCTTGTCGAGCAGGAAGTGGGGGAGCACCGATTCGACATGGAGCTTGACGCCGCGCAGCTTGGCTTCAACGGCGGCGCGCAATGCTGGGGCACAGGAGAGATGGACGACGTAGCCAGTGGCGCCGGTCTGCTCAAGAAACGTGGCAAAGCGGCTGGTGCCTTCCGCTTCAACGGCTTCAGGGCGACTGGGTTCATGCCATTCGGGGCCTGTCTTGCCGTCGGCAAGAAGAAGCTGCTGCAACTGACCGACCAACTCAGCATTCTCGCAGTGCGCGGTGGTGATTACGCCGAGTTCCGCGGCCAGCTTGAGGGTGTGAAACATCTCTTCGTCATTGACGCCGAAGAAGTTCTTATAGGCGAGAAAGATTTTGAAGGATGCGGTTCCGTCGTCAACGATTTCGCGGAGTTGAGCCTCGGTCTTGCCGTCGTAGCGCGTGACGGCCATATGGAATGCGTAGTCGCAGGCGCTGTTGCCTTCGGCTTTCTGTTTCCAAGTGTTGTAGCCTTCGAGCGCATCTTCGTTCCGGGAGGGGCAGCACATCTCAATGAACGTGGTGGTGCCGCCGATGAGCGCGGCTTTGCTGGCTGTGGCGTGGGTGTCCTTTGCAAATGTGGCCATGAAGGGGAGATGAATGTGGACGTGGGGGTCGATGAATCCGGGGAAGACGAGTTTGCCCGTTGCATCGATGATTTCTGTGTCTGGAGGCACGTCGAGATGGACGCCGATGCTGCTGATGGTTTCGTCTTCGATGAAGATGTCGGCGTGCGACCGAGCATCCGCGGTGACGATTTCTCCGCCTTTGATCAACAATCCCATAGGTCTTTTTCTCCGCGGCTTCAAGCGAGCAGCAATTCGACAAATGCGTCAATGAATATGAATGCCGACCCTTTCGCGATAGGCTTTCATCGTCTCCCAGTCTTCGGTGACTTCGGTCTGATTTTGCGAGAGCTCGCTCCATGTAACTCCACTGCGGCCTGAGGGAAGCTCAACCATTTCAATGCAATCGTCCACCGGGCATACGTTATAGCAGAGACGGCAGCCCACGCAATCCTCTTCGCGAACCTGCGGCTGAGGCCGCGTTTCAATCGCCTGCTGCTTGCCGTTGGAGCGCACATCGTATGCGTGCGGCTGAACGAGCGCGCCCTGCGGAGAGACAAGATCGATGCACTGGTGTGCGGTATCGTTGCAGGCCACGTAGCAGAGATTGCACTTGATGCATTTCTCCGTATCGATGCGGGCGACTGCACGATAGGACAGGTCGAGGTCCTTGAACTCGGAGACGCGATGCAGGCTGTGGCCGGAGACATCGGCGATGGTCTTGAAGCCTTTCTCGTCCATCCAGTTGGAGAGGCCGTCGCACAGGTCTTCGACGATGCGGAAGCCGTAATGCATGGCGGCGGTGCAGACCTGAAGGCTGGATGCGCCGAGGAGCAGGAACTGCGCTGCATCCTGCCAGGTAGCGATGCCGCCCATGCCGGAGATGGGAAGGCCTGACTTCGATACGATCTCGTCGGTTCCAAGCGCGGCGAGCATGTTGAGCGCGATGGGCTTGATGGCTGGGCCGGCGTAGCCGCCGTGGCCGCCCTTGCCGCCAATGCTCGGGGTGAGTTCAAGCGTGTCGAGATCGACGCCGACGATGGAGTTGATGGTGTTGATGAGCGAGAGTGCATTGGCGCCTGCGGCGACTCCGGCGCGGGCGGGCAACACGATGTTGGTGATGTTGGGCGTGAGCTTCACGATCACCGGAATGGTGGCGGCTTCCATCACCCAGCGGGTGATGCGTTCGCAATACTCAGGCACCTGGCCGATGGCAGAGCCCATGCCGCGCTCGCTCATGCCATGCGGGCAGCCGTAGTTCAATTCGATGCCATCGGCGCCGGTGTCTTCGATGCGCTCGATGATTTCGCGCCACGCTTCGGGCTTGGCCTCCACCATGGCGGAAACGATCACCGCGCGATCGGGCCACGCACGCTTGACCTCGGCGATCTCGCGCAGGTTGATTTCAAGAGGACGATCGGAGATGAGTTCGACATTGTTGATGGCCAGCATGCGCTGGCGGCCGTAATGCCACGCGCCGTAGCGATTGGAGACGTTGAGCACGGGCGCGCCGATGGTCTTCCACACGGCGCCGCCCCAGCCAGCCTCAAAGGCGCGATGAATCTGCGCGCCGGAGTTGGTTGGCGGGGCCGAGGCGAGCCAGAAGGGATTGGGCGACTGGATGCCTGCGAAGTTGATGCGAAGGTCTGCCATGGCTAACTCACCTGGACGGGTGCGGGCTGTTGCACAAGCTGTTGATGAATGGCCGCGGCGGCGAGTTTGCCGTCTTCAACGGCCATGACGGTGGAAGCCGCGCCGGAGGAGCGAATGCAATCGCCGATGGCATAGACGCCGGGAATGCTGGTTTGAAAACTTGCGTCCACGGCAATAAATCCCTTCTTTGTTACGAGACCGAGCAGGTCGATCAATGCGGGTTTCTTCTGACCGATGGCTTTGACGATTTGATCTGCGGTAAGGGCGAACTCGGAGCCCGGGACGGCGATGGGAGCAGGGCGGCCAGAGGCGTCGGGCGGCCCCAACTCGACGCGGAGACATTCGAGGCCGAAGAGCAGTTCGCCGTCCAGCAGGACCCGCGAAGGCTGGGTGAGAAAGCGGAACTCGATGCCTTCCTTGCGGGCGAAGTCGTACTCGTGCTCGTAGCAGCTCATCTCGCGCTCGGTGCGGCGATAGACCATGGTCACGCGCTCGGCGCCGAAGCGTTTGGCGATGGTGGCGCAATCGACCGCAGTGTTGCCGGCGCCAATGACGATCACGTTACGGCCGATGTGCAACGGAACTGTGCCGGTCTTGCTGGCTTCAATGAATTCGAGGCCATCGAGGATCGTCTCTTCGCCTTCGATGCCGAGGCTGGGCGTGCGGCCCAGTCCTACGCTGAGTACAACTGCGTCAAAGTCCTGCTGCAGTGCAGCGAGCGAGACATCCTTGCCGACTTCAACACCGGTCTTGATCTGAACGCCGAAGCTCTCGATCATACGCGTCTCTTCGAGAGCGATTTCAACGGGCTCGCGCAGCGCGATGATGCCGTAGGTGGAGAGGCCGCCGGGCTTGTTGCGCTTTTCAAAGATCGTGACGGAATGACCCAGCAGAGCCAACTGGCCCGCGCAAGAGAGTCCCCCGGGACCCGCGCCAATCAATGCGATGGACCTTCCAGTGGGTGCGGCCTTCACCGTGGGATAGCTTTGACTCGCACGGGCGTAGTCCATGGTGTAGCGCTGCAGGCGGCCAATGGCGATGGGCTTGTGGTCGGCGCCGAGTACGCAGGCGCCTTCGCATAACTCCTGCACCGGGCAGACGCGCGCGCAAGTTGCGCCAAGAAGATTGGAGGAGAAGATGGTTTCAGCCGAGCCGCGCAGATTTTGCGAAGCGATTTTCTTGATGAAGCGGGGAATATCGATATGCGTCGGACAGGCGTGGGTACAGGGCGCATCGTAACAGTAGAGACAGCGATCCGCTTCAACGGCCGCAGCATTCGGAGTGAGAGGAGGCAGTTGCTCGGCGAGCGCCGTGGCGATATCTCGAGATGCCGATTCCATCCGTTGACTCCTTCAAAAAGATTCGAATCCGCGCGCAAACGGTCTCTTCGAGCACAAAGGCCTGAGCGTGCCGTAAGCCCTGTGGGAAGAATCGAGGTCGCACCGGAGTCCATATTCTAGTGCAAATCCTCGGCGAAGCAAGGGATATGTTGTCAAAACGAAGAGAGAATTGTAAGAGATGGCGGCCGATGAGGAGCAGTTTGGCCTTGGTGCGTCCTACGGCACAAACTTCAATGAGTATGCGATCGATGGGTCCAGAGGATCATGCACGATGCCGAGGGACTTCAACTGTTCGTAGCTGCTCTGCCAGCGCGCAGCAGTCATGTGTCCGGTTTGCTCGCCTGTGGAGCCGCCTCCGGTGATAAAGCCGCCGTCGCGCAGGGCCTGCGCGGTATAGGCTTCCTGCGCGGGGTTGAGAGCTGGGTTGAGTTTCAGCAATTCGGCGTTTGTGGCTGATGGATCGCTCAGATACGCCAGCCAGCCGCGGATGCTTGCGCGCACGAACTTCGCGACGATGTCAGGGTGCTGAGCAGCGTACTCGCGTGTTGTGAACTGCACGCGGTACGGGTCGTAGCCCGAGGAGCTGATGAGCAAGGTGCGCACATCGGCGCCGGCCTGCCTGGCGAAGAAGGGCTCGCTGGTAACAAAGATCTGCTGCACGTAACCGGGATCGGCGAGGAAGTTGGCGATGGAGAGCGTGGCGGGAACCTGGCGGACGTTGTGCAGGTCATAGCGGAGCGTGACGTACTTGAGCCAGGTAGCACTGGTTTGCGCGGCGATGGTGTGGTCTTCGAGATCTTTGAAGTCGTGGATAGGCGAGCTTGCGTGCACCATGATGGCCTGGGGATCGTGCTGCATCGTTGCGGCGACAGCGACCAGCGGCAAGCCATTGGAATTCCATTCAAGGATTGCATCGCTTGAGCCCAGTCCGAATTCGGATTTGCCTGTCGCGATGAGCTGAGCGGCACTGCCGTATGGGGGCAGTGGCAGGATGCTGACGTCGAGGCCTTCTGCCTTGTAGTAGCCGAGGAGCTGTGCTGCGAAGAAGCCGCCATGCTCGGGTTGCGGATACCAATCGAGTTGGAGACTTACCGGCGTGAGGCCGTTCGACGAGGCGGGCTGCTGAGTGCGACAGCCAGTGAAGGAAAATGCGACTGCGAACAAAAGCACGGCGACGGAAACAGTTGTGCGCGATCTCAAAGCCGACCTCGATGTAGGGAAGAAGACGTCTGTTAAGTGAAAGTTATCACGGTTGGGACGGCACATTTGCTGCATTTTTACGCGCGCCGAGTTGGCCCGCGAGTTTGAGCAGAGACTCATCGTTGCCGCGCGCGGCGGCCAGTTGCATGCCTCCAGTGGCGCACGGGATGGTGACCGCGGGGACACCGGCCAGGCTGAATGGCGTCGTGTAGCGTAAAAGGCGGCCGCGGGTTTTGCCGTGATCCGCGCCTGCGGCGAGGCGCGCCACCGGGATGGAGGGAAGCAGCAGCACATCGTGCGTGGCGATCAGATCATCCATGCGCGAGCGGAAGGCTTCATGGCGCTGGCGCAAGGCGGCGATTTCAGCCGGGGCAATGCGCGCGCCCCACTCAAGGCGTTCGCAAATAGAGGACTCGAAGCGATCGAAGTTTCCGGCGTGAATACGTGCTGCTTCAAAGGCCTGGATGGGCGCGAAGATTTCGAACGAGTCAGTCCACCAGTCGGCGTTGAACGTTGAAGCCTGCAGGCCGAGGGCCTCGAGTTCGCGGGCAGAGGCGTGGAGGGCGGCGACGATCTCCGGGTCGCAGTCGTTGAGGAAGCTCAAGTCGACGACCGCGAAGGTCTTGAGGTCTGAGACGGTGGGAGCGGGTTCAGGCGCGAACGTGCTGGCCAGCAGCGGCGCGTCTTCAAGATCGCGAAAGAGCCAGCCCATGGTGTCAAAGGATTCGGCGAGGTGCGCGCCGCCGCGCCAGTCGCCACGGCCGAGGGAAGCGCGATAGCCTGCAAGGCCACAGAGGGCAGCGGGGGCGCGGACGGAGCCGCCGGTGTCTGTGCCGATGGCAGCGACGGCTGAGCCCTCCTGCACGCTGGCCGCTGCGCCCGAGGACGATCCGCCGGTGAGCGCGGTCGCGTCGCGTGGTTGCAGGCAGTCGCCGTATTCGGAATTTTCGCCGGTGATGCCGTAGGCCAGCGGATGAAGATGCGTCTTGCCGGTAATGACTGCGCCGGCCGCGCGAAGCCGCTCCACGAGCCAGGAATCGCGCGTTGCGTTGCCGTGCAGGTCGCGATAGAAATGTACTCCGCAACTGGTGGGCGCGCCGGCGAGGTCAAAGCAATCCTTTACAGCGATGGGCAGTCCCCACAACGGGCCGCGGCCATCGCCGAAGGTGCCGCTGTCGCCGCACGGGATGGCCGCTGCGCGAGTTGCTTCGGCGCGAGTCCAGGCTGCGTCCTGCCACAGATACGTGTTGCGGCCGGGATTCTGGTTGGCGCGGGCAAGGGCATGGTCTGCCAGATCCGACGGCTGCACACGTCCATTGGCGAGCGCTGTGCGCAATCCCCTGATAGTCCACGGAAGGGTGATCATACAAACGATTGTATGGTGTGAAAACAAAGGAGGCGGTGGGGAATTCTTATGGAGCGGAACACCTTGGCCACGTGTTAATTTCGAGTATGGGAGTTGTTTCGAGCGCCGCGCGTGGTCCAGCCGGAAAACGGCCAAAGCTTCCGGCCGCTCCTCCTGTCTCGAACCATCAACGAGATCATGATCTGGAGCGGATGGCTGCGCTGGCTGCTTTCACCGGGCGATCGATGCGGACTGCCAGTCCGCGGCCGTTCGGGGCTTCCATCATTCATACGAAATCGGGAATCGTGCTACTCCGCGCACTCAATGCGGTGCGGCAGGAGTTTGATCCCAGCGCCCATGCCGAAGTGCGCGCCATTCGCAAGGCCACCAAGCGCCTGAAGCAGCTATCGTTGCGCGGATATACGCTCTATACGACCTGCGAGCCGTGCCCCATGTGCATGAGTGCGGCGCTCTGGGCGGGGCTTGATCGGGTGATCTACGGCGCGACGATTGAAGATGCAAACCGGCACTGCAACCAGATTCAGATTCCGGCAACGGAGGTGGCTGCGCGCAGCGATATGAGGTGCGTTGTCGATGGTCCTGTGCTGCGCGACGAATGCTATGCTCTCTTTACCCATCCCAACATGCTGCGGGTATTCAGCCTTTGGCAAACCCGCAAGCGAAGCTGATTCTGAGAGGCCTTTCCGTGCACGAAGGACTTGCCGCAGGGTTGTCTGAAGTTGTCGCCGATCCGGCCCGCGTGTTGACCGCGCCGGCGGTGCTCGACCGGCTGTCGCACGATTTTTATTGGTATTCGCCTGTGCTCAAACTCAAGCTGGTGAGCAAAACGGGCGAGGTAGCCGTGCAACCGGTAAGCGTGGACGAGGTGTTGGCGGTGATGCGCTTCGCAGGGCAGCACGGGGTTCCGGTGACAGTGCGCGGCGCGGGCACGGGCAACTACGGACAGTGCGTCCCGCTCGAAGGCGGCATCGTGCTGGACCTTTCGTTGATGGATAAGCTTGAAGAGATTACGGCGGACGGCGTCGCTGTTTGCGAGCCTGGATTGCGCCTGGGCGCGCTGGAGACAGAGGCGCGTAAGCGAGGGTGGGAGCTGCGCATGTACCCGTCCACGCTGGTGAAGGCTTCAATTGGCGGATTTCTTGCGGGCGGTTCGGGCGGCATCGGTTCGGTTGCGCATGGCGGGCTGCGCGACTTCGACACGGTGCGTGCCTTTGAAGTGGTGACCATGGAAGAGGAGCCGCGCGTGGTGCTGCATGAGGGCGCGGCCGTGCACGAGATTCTGCACGCATGGGGTACCAACGGAGTGCTTACGCGCATCTGGTTTGCACTGACGCCTGCGGTGGACTGGACGCAGTTGACTGCGGCGTTCGACACGTATGAGCAGGCATTTCACTTTACGCAGAGTATCGCTGTGGATGGTTCGTGGACGAAGCGCCTGGCAACGGTATTCGAGTGGCCCATTCCGTCTTTCTTTCTGCCGGTGAAGCAGGTGGTGCGTCAGGGCAAAGCGCTGGCGCTCATCATGATTGCCACCGAACAGGTTGGAGCTTTGAACGCGGCCGTTGGGCTGGCCGGAGGCGAGGTCACATTCTGCGGACCATTCGATGGGCCGCGCACGCAGCCGCTGCTGAGCGATTACACGTGGAACCACACCACGCTGTGGGCGATGAAGGCTGACCCCGCTTACACGTATCTGCAGTGCGGATTCTCGCCGACTGAATGCGATGAGCAGTTTCGCCTGTTACGCGCGCGCTATGGAGACGATATGCTGTTTCACATCGAGTTCATGAAGAACGGCGAGAACGCGGTTATGCCGGGCGCAATTCCGGTTGTGCGCTTCACTACCGAGGAACGATTGAACGAGATGATTGCGTATTGCCGTTCGATCGGAGTCTTTGTTGCCAATCCTCATGTAAATTCTCTCGAAGACGGCGGACGTTTTCGCGCCGACAACATTCAACTGCGCGCGAAACAGAAGTACGACCCGTGCGGACTGCTGAACCCAGGGAAGATGATCAGCTTTCGGAAGGAGCCAGTGAGCGAATGAAGACGTGGATTCCCGACGCGCGCAACTTTGCCTATCTCACATGGAAGCAGGTGGACGCGCTGCCGCGCGAGTCGACGCTGCTGGTGCTGCCCACGGCGGCAATTGAGCAACACGGCCATCATTTGCCGCTGGCTACAGACACGCTCATCAACAATCTGCTGCTGGGCAAGGCGCTGGCGCTGATTGCGCCGGAACTGCCGATTTATGCGCTGCCGCCCGTGTGCTACGGAAAGAGCAATGAGCATGTGGGTTTTCCTGGAACGCTTTCAGTGAGTGCGCAGACGTTTCTCGCGGTGGTGCACGACCTGGGCGCGAGCATCGCTGCCGGTCGATTCAAGAAGGTTGTTCTCTACAACACGCATGGAGGCAACACATCGCTGGTGGATGTTCTGGCGCGCGATTTGCGTGCGGAGTTTGGACTGAGGACATTCTCGCTGTTTGGTTCGCCGGGCGCAGCGTTTGAGGGAGTGAGCGCGCAAGAGCGCACCTACGGGTTTCATGCCGGTGAGATCGAGACCGCCTTCCTATTGCATGGAACTCCCGAGCTGGTGCATCGGGAGGAGTACACGACGAACTACATTGCGCGCGTGGATCAGCCGGAGTTGCTGAAGGCAGAAGGCTCCTCGGCGAACTTCGCATGGCTCACCAAAGACATTGCGCCCAGCGGCGTAATGGGCGATCCGTCAGCGGCAACACCGGAGAACGGTGAGAAGTGGTCGAATGAAGCAGCTGCGCGCATCGCGGAGATTCTGGTGGCGATGTACAACTTTGAGCCGAGGCATGGTGCTTGAAGATGGCGCTCAATAATAGATTGATTGATTGTGGGAACGGGGTTCGGCTGGAGCGCAGTGTGAAGTGCCGCCTCAGCGATGGAACCACGCTTGTCTCCGATCATTACTATCCTGCGGGCGAGGGACCATGGCCCACGCTGTTGATGCGCCAGCCTTACGGGCGCGATATTGCTTCGACTGTTGTGTATGCGCATCCGGTGTCGTTTGCTCGCCAGGGTTATCACGTTGCGATTCAGGATGTGCGTGGGCGCGGCGGATCGCAGGGTGAGTTCTATCCGTTTCGCAACGAAGGCGACGACGGCGCGGAGGCGATCGCGTGGCTGCGTAATCATCCTGCTTCCAATGGGCGCATTGGCATGTACGGATTCTCCTACCAGGGCGCTACGCAGTTGCTTGCGGCCGCAGAGCAGCCGGAGGGTTTGCAGTGTATTGCGCCGCACATGACCGCGGCCGATCTCTATCACGGGTGGTTTTATCACCAGGGCGCATTGCGGCTGAGCTCAAGTCTTGGATGGGGCGTGCAGATGTTGCGCGAGGATGCGCGGCGGCTGGGATTGCGTGAGGCAAGCGACAGGCTGGAGGCGGCGTGGGCCAACATTCGCGCGCAAGCCGCGCACGTTCCCTATGCGGATCATCCAGCCATCAAGGACGCGACGCTTCCGAGTTATGTGCGCGATTGGTTTGCACATCGGGAGCCTGGCGCTTATTGGGAAGCGATGGACATCAGCACGCGGCTCGATCGGATTCGCGTTCCCGCGTTGCATATCTCCGGGTGGTTCGATACTTATCTCGAGGGATCGATTGCGGGCTATCGTGCGTTGCGCGCTCATGCGGGCAGCGAGTTTGCGCGCGAGCATCAGTACCTGATTGCGGGGCCGTGGGTACACATTCCGTGGGGAGATCGCGTGGGCGATGCGAACCTGGGCGATGCGGCCAACCTCAATACCGATGCGCTTCTGCTGAAGTGGTTCGATCGTTGGCTCAAGGACTCGGGCGCGTTCAATGATGAGCCGCGCGTTCGCTACTTCGCGATTGGAGCGAACGAATGGCGCAGTGCTTCGGAGTGGCCCGATGAGGCTGCGCATCCGCTCTACCTGCACAGCGAAGGGAACGCGAATGCGCGCAAAGGCGATGGCGCGCTCGACGGAGATGCGCCAACAGGCGAGGAACCGCGCGATGTGTTTGTCTATGACCCGGAGGTTCCAGTCATGGCCCCAGGCGGACCGCAGGCATTGAGCGGGCCCTTCGATCAGTCTGCGCTTGAGATGGGCAACAACCTGTTGGTCTATACATCGGAGCCGACGAAGCATGAGACGGAGATCTTTGGTCAACCACGCATCTGCCTTTATGCGGCGACCTCCGCGGCGCATGCAGACTTTACCGCGAAGATTGTGCGCGTGACTTCGAGCGGGCGGGCGGAGTCTATTTCGATCGGAGTTGCGCGGTGCAGTTGGCTCTTTCGTGAGACCGGCTACACCGCGGACGAGGTTCATGCGTGGGAGTTCACACTGGAGCCCGTGTCGCTTGTACTGGCTACGGGCGAGCGGCTGCGATTGGAGATTGCGAGCTCGGCGTTTCCGCTTTATGACCGCAATCCGTCGACCGGCATTTCTCCGGAACGCGCGGACAACTGGAACTGGGGACGTTCGACGCAGCAGATTCTGCATTCAGCGACACATCCTTCGGCGCTGTATCTGCCTGTGAAGGGAGACGCGGGATTGTGACGGAGACCAGCCAGAGCGTTCCGGAGATTGCGTTCGATGGCGTGTGCAAGCGCTATCGCAGTGCGACCATTGCTTTGGAGGGCATCTCGCTGGCTGTGGAACGGGGCGAGTTTGTGACCTTTCTCGGGCCCTCGGGCTGCGGCAAATCGACGCTGCTCAAGCTGGTTTCAGGGCTCAGCCCGGTGAGCGAGGGAAGCATTCTGGTGAATGGCATGACGCCGGCAAACGCGCGCGAGATGATGAGCTTCATCTTTCAGGATGCGACGCTCTTGCCATGGCGCACAGTGGAGAAAAATGTTGGCCTGGGGATGGAACTTGAATATGCGGCGCGCGATGCGCGCCAGGAGCGCGTGGCGCGAATGCTGGAGTTGGTGGGCCTGAGCCACGTGAGCAAACGCTATCCCCGGCAACTCTCGGGCGGCATGAAGATGCGTGTTTCGATTGCACGTGCGCTTGTAACGAGGCCGCGCATTCTGCTGATGGATGAGCCGTTTGCCGCTCTCGATGAAATGACGCGCGACCGGCTGAATGAAGAGCTCCTGCGTCTCTATGCGGAGCAGAAGTGGACAGTGCTGTTTGTGACGCACTCGGTGGCGGAGGCTGTGTTTCTCTCTTCGCGCATTGTGATTCTGGCGGCGCATCCGGGGCGAGTGGCGCACCGGATGCAAGTGGAGCTGCCTTGGCCGCGCACGGCAGCGACGCGCGAGTCGAAGCAGTTTGAGGAACAGGTTACTCATGCATCGCGCCTGCTCCGGGGGGCGTACCAGGCATGAACCGCAAATGGCTATTGGCGATCAACAGCGTGGTGGTCCTCGTCTGCCTGCTTGGGTTGTGGCAGGGCTTGATTCAACTGAATCACTGGCCGCCGTATATTCTTCCCGGTCCGATGGATGTGGCTTCTTCGATTCATCGCCGCTTTCCATCGCTTCTGAATTCGCTCATGATTACTACGGAGGAGGCCGCGGGAGGACTGACGGCGGCCGCTGTCGGTGGCATCGCCGTGGCCATGGTGTTTGCGCAGTGGAGGTGGCTGCGGCAACTGCTTTATCCCTACACGATTCTTCTGCAGACGGTGCCGATCATTGCGATTACACCGCTCATTATTGATTGGGTGGGAGCGGGGACGCTGGCGGTTATGCTTGTGACCTTCATCATCTGCGTGGCGCCGATCATTGCCAATACAACGCAGGGGCTGGTCAGCGTGGATGAGAATCTGATCAACCTATTTGTGATGAACAAGGCGACGCCGGCACAAATCATGTTCAAGCTTCGCCTGCCGAATGCGCTGCCCAACCTGTTTGCGGGACTCCGCATCTCCTCGGGGATCAGCGTGGCGGGCGGGCTGATTGGCGAATTGTTTGCGGGGTCCACAAAAGTTGGCGAAGGCGGGCTAGGCTATGCGATTACATACGCCAATAACCAGATGGAGATTTCGTATGTGTTTGCGCTGGTGCTGGCGGCGACAGTGCTGGGGTTCAGCTTCTTTTTCATCGTGATGTTTCTGGAGTGGTTGGCTCTCCACAACTGGCACGAGTCGAGCCGGACACAGACGCCGGAGTAGGGAGAAGAACGATGTTACGCATGGAATCTGAAACTGGATGGTGGCTGATCAAGCATCCGGATCACGCGCATCTGGCAGGCGAATTTGCGACCGCGTGGGGTAATGCGCAGTTTCGCAGGCCGGAACCGCGTGCACGGGTACTGAAGGGGATTGCCTGTCACGACGACGGATGGGCGGCCCGCGACGGGCATCCGTCGATTACGCGGCAGGGAAAACCGTCTGCGTTTTCAACGGAGCTTGTTGGCAAGTACTCCGCGTTTGAGGAGATCGATCTTGAAGAGTATCTTGCGGTGCGCGATCGAGCGGTGCGGATCATTGCCGAGGATGATCCTTACGCGGGATTGTTGATCTCCATGCACACGTACAATCTGCTCACTGCGCATGCAGACCGATCGACCATAGCGCCTGCGGGCCTGGTGCTGCTGGATGCATTCCTTGATCTGCAGCGCGCATATCAGGTTGAATTGCATGAGGCCATCGCGAAGGACGCTTCACTCAACTCCGGCGAAATGACGGAGCAGACGATCCTGGAGCACTTCCGGCTCTTGCAGGCCTGCGACAATCTTTCGCTGCTTACGTGCGTGGCATTCGATGCGCCGGCTCATCTGCTGCATGCGCTGCCGCTGAATGATGGGAGCACTGCGGAAGTGAAGGTGCTTCCGATTGCGCCGCGTCATTTTCGGTTGTCGCCATGGCCATTTGCTCAAGCTGAATTGAGTTTCACTTTCCCCGCGCGGCATGTGGAAGGCAAGATGTTTGGCGATTCGCAGAGCCTGGAGACGGCGTTTCACGCAGCTCCGGTGGAGCGATTGACGGTGAAGCTGTCGATGTAAGGACGCTGAGATTCAGAGAAGAAAAGGGGCGACCGCATTATGCGGCCGCCCTTTGTTGTTGAAGCAGGAAACGGAATTTTAGAAATCGAGGTGCAGGGACATTTGAATCTGTCGTGGGCTGCCGATGGTGTGGGTGACGATGCCGAGGCCGCTCGGGCAACTGTAGAAGCTGCCGGTGACAGTGCCCTGGCCTGACGCGTTGCAGGTACCCGGAAGGACAGGCGTGCCTGAAACGGGGAACGCGTTATAGCCTGCGTTTTGAGAGACCTCATTGCCGGGAACGTCGAAGCTGGTGGTGTTGGTCAGGTTGTAGACGTCGAAGGTGTACTTCAGGCTAAAGCGTTCGCTGATGGGCAGCATCTTGACGAGCGAAGCATCGGCGCGCTTCTGTGCTGACTGGCGGAAGATGTTGCGCTGGCCGGTTGTATATCCGGTTTCATAGGGATCGGACGTGGGGATAGCGCCGCCAAGACCGCCTGCGGGAAGCAGCGGAAGCGTGAAGCAGGAGGCCTTCAACGCCGATGCCCCGCCGGATGGGGTCCATGCGCCTGAGGCCTTGGTGACGGCGGATTTTGCGGAGCAACCAGGAGCGAGAGGAACGACGGGGTTGGTGATGCCGTCGGAAGTGGAGTAGTAGACACTGCCCACAGCGCCGGAAAAGTCGATGACGCTGAAGGGCTGACCGCTTTGCAGCACGGCCAGGCCGGCGAGCGACCACTGATCGATGATTTTGCCGGCGAGCGAATGACGATTGGCTAAATCTGGAATCTGGAAGACGTAATTGATGTTGAAGATGTGGGTGCGGTCGTAGTCGGATGACCCGTAGCCGCTGCGCAAATTCAGGGGGTTTGCGCCGTTATAGAAGAGACCAAGGCCGCTTTGTTCGTCGAGTGAGTGCGACCAAGTGTACGATGCGCCAATCTGTACGTTGCGGCTCATACGTTTTTCAAGATGGACCTGAAGGGCGTTGTAGGCATCGACGCCTGCTGCGACGTAGTCAATGGATTCGGCTGCGTAGCCCACGTAGGGGACGCGCAGATCGACGTTGCCGCCCTCGTAGTTCGCCAAGTAGCCGGAGCCGGTTCCAGTGCCGGTGCCGCAGCCAGGAGTCAGGCTGGCGCCGCCGACGTTGTAGCCATAACTGCAGGTCTGCTGGTTCGCACTGCCTGCCAAAGTCGGATTGCTGGGCGATGCGATGGTGGGCTGGTTGAAGGGAACCGGAATTACCTGGTGGCGTCCGATATTGCCGACGTAGCCCATTTCGAAAGCGATGTCGGGGCGCGGCTGCCATTGGAAGTCCAAGGTGAAGTTGATGGTATAGGGGAGCTTGTTTCTGCGGTCATACACGCCGAGAGAAATAGGCTCGCCGTTGTTGGTCGCTTCGGTATTCGCGGTGTTGGGGCAAACGCCCGGGATGCCACCAAAACCATAGTTCAGAATGCTGCAGGCGTTGGGAAGGTAGTTCTCCAGGTCAGAGGCCTTGGGGTTGCTGGGAGCTGTGTACTCAAGGGCCGTGCCGTAGGGATTCTCGAGGTTGCCGGATTCCGCGGTAGGTGGACCAGTGGGAGGTCCGTAAACGCCGTTTCCGCCGCAGGTGGGAATGTAGTACTGGTAGAGGGACTGCGAGGAACTCGGGCAGGTGGAGGCGTTGACGAAGGGAAGCTGCTGGTTGACGCCGAATGGTCCGCCGGTGACGGTGCCGATGGCGTAGCCAGGGGAGAAGTAGCTGAACAACTCGCCGCGGTCGTAATAGATGCCTGCGCCGGTGCGGAAGACCACCTTGTTGTGGTTTTGAGAGGGAGCCCACGCCGCGCCGACGCGCGGGCCGATGCCCCACTGGCGGCCGGTAAGAGTTGTGTTGCTCACTCCTTTGGTTCCGCTGGCATTGTTGCCGGCGATAATCAGGCCGGAGTTCGAGATGACGTCAGAGGCGGCATTGTAGCTGTAAAGACTGGAATCGAAATTGAAGATGCGGCCGTATTTCTCTGTCATCCCGCCGTCCCAGTCATAGCGCACGCCGGCGGTAAGTGAAAGGGTTGGCGTGACCTGCCATTTGTCCTGGACGTATGTGCCGAGCTGGTTGGCGCGATAGTAGCGGTTGGCATTGCCCTGGAGGAACGATGTGACGTAAAAGCCGGTTACGGAGCTGCCGGGAGAGACGAAGCCCTGTGCGAACTGGCTGAAGTCGTCGGTGGCAATGGTGCCCGTGCCGGTGCGCTTGTCGATGGTGTTGAGCTGGGTATAGGTATAGCTCGCGCCGAAGCTGACGGTGTGCTTGCCGAGAATCCAGATGGCGTCGCCGCGGGGAGCGAGGCGGTTCTGGAAGACGCCGGTGTTGGTGGACTGCGATTCGGCGTTTGGTCCAATATTCAGAAAGACGTTCCCGACGCCGGAAGGTTGATTGGTGCCAAGGATGTTGTAGATAGAGATGCCGGGAAAATAGTTCGAGCCGAACATGTTGATAGTCCCAGTGCCGGCCGCCCCGCCGGGAATGGAGCCGGGACCGAAGGCCTGGTGATTATCCGCATAGTTCTTCTCGCGAATGACGCCGAGGGTCTGGGTGGTGCTGAGGTTGGACTTGACGATGAAGGTATTGGTAAGGGAAGCGACCTGTGCGCCGGAGTCGAGGTGCTCGGGGAAGCCGGGTACGCTCGAGTACGAGTAAGGCGAGATGGTGGGATCGTGCTGGTAAAAGTACTTGAGGCTGAGCGTGTCCTTCTTGGTGGCGTTGTAGTCGAGGTCGGCCACAGCCAGATCGGCGGTAAAGCGCGACACCCCGGGAATGAAGACGTTGTCCAGATGGGAGATGATAGGCGCAACGCCCTTGCGGCCATCGTTTGGGATGAGCCATTTGCCGGGCTCGCCGGGCAGCGCGGGCGAGTTGAACAGGATGAGGGCAAGCGGGTCAACCTGGGCGGCTGTGATGGGATTGCCAATGAAGGTGCCGACAGAAGCGCCGAACGAGTTGTTGCTCACGTTGGCAATGCCTGCCGCCGAACGATCGTCTGTGAGACCGATGGGAACGTCGAAGAATGAGTCGCCAATTTCAGCGTCGGAGACATGCAGGTGCTGATAACCGAGGAAGCCGAAGAGCTTGTTCTTGATGATGGGACCACCGAGCGTGCCGCCGGCAATGTAGCGGTGCAACTGCGGAACCTTGTCACTGGCTGGGACATCGGAATCCTGGTTGAAGAAAAACGGTGCGGCGTTGATCCAGTTGGTGCCGCGGTGCATGTACGCCGTGCCGTGCAGGTCGTTCGTGCCCGATGCGGTGCTGAGATCGATGTGCGCGCCGGAAGTTGAACCCTGGGTTGCGTCGTACATGGAAGCATTGACGCGGACTTCGGCAATGGTCTCGGGCGCCGGGGTCGGAATCGCGTTCCCGATGGAGAGATAGATGGAGGCTGCGGAGGGAATTTCGCCGCCGCCGCCGCCGGGGCTGGTCTGCACGCCGGTGGAGTTGATGACGCGCGCCGAGGCCACCTGGCTGGTGCTCTTGCCGTTGAAGAGGTTGCTGGCGTCCACGCCATTGAGCAGGAAGCTGTTCGAGGTATCGCGCTGGCCATTGGCCCAGATGGGCGCGTTGCCGAGCCCGGAGTTGGCGCCGGTTCCGCTGCTCAACTCAGCCGTAACGCCGGTAGACTGGGTGGCGAGACCGGTAAAGCTTCCGGTAGGCAGCGGCACCGATTCAATCTCCGACCTGTCCAAAACGTATCCGACCGTGGTGTCCACAACGTTCATCAACGGCGAAGCTTCCACCTCGACTGTAGTGGTGGTCTGGCCGATCTTGAGCGCTACATTTACCGTGGCCGTGCGGTTGGCCTGCACGGTGATGTGCTGCGTTTTCTGCACATCGAAGCCCTCGGCAGTGTAGGTAAGGGTATAGGTGCCGATGGGCAGATTGACAAAGGTGTAAACGCCCGATTCATTGGTCTGCGCGCTGCGTGAGAGCGAGGTCTGCTCGTCCACAAGCGTGATCTTGGCATTCGGAAGGGCGCCTCCCGATGCGTCGGTCACCTCACCGGTGATGCCGCCGAGCGTCTGCTGTGCCAACAGGGGCGAACTACACAGCGCAAAGGCTGCCGTGAGAACAAGCAGCCGGGGAAGCAGAGATGGGAAGATGCGCATAGAGGACTTCAAGTGGCCAACCTCGAAAGTTAAGAATTTCCCCATAGGTTTTCTGACAGGTCAAAGAACGCTCAACTGAATGAAAATGCGGAAGTTCCGGTTCATCCAAAAAGAGAAGGCAGAAGGGACCTGGTCAAGTGGTGCTGGATTGTTGTCTGGTTAGGGCTGTACTACGGGGTGGTATTAGGATAGCGGATTTTGCATAAAGATCATCTAAAGATTCTTGGCTCCAAGGCGGTCAACGACCATCCCGAAAGCCTCACTGAGGCGGCAAAAGGGAGACATGCGCCTGCACGACGCGCCAGCCCTCCGGCAGCCTTGCCCATACCTGGCTTTGCCGGCCATGAACCATCCCGGTAGCGGTATTGCGCTCGAATTCCAGCGTGATGCTGCCGAAATCGCGGCCAAAAGTGACAATGCCCAGCCGTTTGACGGTGCGGGCCAGATTGGCGGCGGGCCGGCCCTTGCGAAACGACTCCAGCTCCTCAGGACCGTAAAGGTTCTCCGTGACACCGAAGCGCATGACCCCAGGACCAGCCCAAAACATCTCCACCAGGATTTCCACATTGTTTGTCACAAGAGCATGTTCATAGCGCGGATAGAGCGCGGCGAGCTCCGCAACAACTTCGGGGTCGTTGATCTTCATTGGACTGGGAACAGTTCCCGAGCGGGCAGGATCTGTTTGCTCAGGGCGGCGCTGACCGTGTAAACGGGCTCGTTGACCACCTGGCTGAGCCGCAGTTTGAGCGCGACGCTGCACAGGATATAGGCGTGAACGTCAGTGAAACCCCAGCGGCTGACGAGCAGGTCGACCATGCGGTTGGTTGCGGCGCGGGAGGTGTCAGCGAGGTCGATGCCCGTCTCAACCACCACCCATGCGTCGGCGGTCGAGTCACCCACGGCCTTTTCACTGGCTTCAACCAGGGAGCCGGAGAGCGGCTGCTGCTTGTGCAGTTGGAAGCCGAGCGTTACGTCCAGCGGGCACTCGATGCCGTTGATGCACACCTCGCCATCACCCTGCGCCGCGTGGCCATCGCCGCAACTGAAGAGCGCGCCGCGGTTGAACACCGGCAGGTAGAGAGCCGAGCCGGCACAGAGTTCGCGTACGTCCAGGTTGCCGCCGAAGGGTCCGGGCGGACGAGTACGGAACTTGCCATCGTCTGCGCGCGCCACGCCCATCACTCCCAGGAACGGGCGCACCGGCACAACCGCTGGAGCGAGCGAACTGGAGGACTCGCCGTCCAGCGTCCAGTGAAAGAGATACGGCTCGCGAAAACGATCTTTGAGAAAGCCCAGGCCCTCGACGATGCTGGACCATCCCCAGCCGGCGTGACGCGTGGCCAGCACATCGATCTGCAGCACGTCGCCGGGTTCTGCGCCCTCGATCCAGATGGGGCCGGTGAGCGCGTGAATGCGCGTGCGGTCAATGGCCAGGTATTCCGCGGTGGTCATGCCCGGCCGCACCTGGCCGCCGCTTGCGTCCACGCATTCAATCTGCACTTCGTCACCTGGATCAATGCGTAGACGCGGTGCGAGCGACCGGTCCCAGACCGAATGAGTTGGTTCGGCGGAGAGCGTATGTTCACTCATGCTTGGTTCACCCTCACGGTCATCTGCACTTCAACCAGCGCATGGCGCGGCAACGCGCTTACGCCAACCGCCGCACGCACATGCCGGCCAGCATCGCCGAACACCGCGACCAGCAGGTCGGAGGCTCCGTTGATCACCGCCGGCGAATCGGCAAATCCGGGCGCGGCGTTCACATAGCCGTTGACCGTGAGCACTTCGACGATGCGATCGAGTGAGCCCAATTCGCGTTTGAGAACTGCCAACTGCGTGAGCGCGCAGGCCCTCGCCGCCGCGTAGCCATTTTCGATGGTCCGGTCAAGGCCCGCGGTGCCGGTGAGGATGCCGCCGGGGCCGCTGGAGACGACTCCGGAAAGGTAGATGAGGTCGCCGGCGCGCTTGGCGGAGACATAATTGCCGCCCGGCGCGGGTAACTGCGGCAGCACAAGTCCGAGTGCGGCGAGTTTCTCTTCAGGTGATGAAAACTGCGTCATTTGCCTTTGAATGTACCATGCGCGACGAGAGATTTTCTTTGGTTCTTCTCAACGGATCAAGTTAGGATGAGGCCATGCTTCGAGCCTTTCTGGTGTTGATGGCCGGCGTCGCGCTGGTTGCACTGTCTCCGACAGACTCAAAACTCCCGCTTTATGCCGACCGGTCATCCGCGGGCGACCTCGAAGTTGGCGGCGATCTTGCTGGTTTGCCTGCCGGTTCTACGCGCTACGTTCGCTATGAGGACTTGCTGCGCCTGCCGCAGGAAACCTACGCCGTCAGCGACGATTCCAATTTCCCCACGAAGACGAAGATTGAAGGTGTCTCGCTTGAAGCTCTCGCGCACCTCATCGGCAAATCCTCGCACGACCTGTTGATCGTCGCCGTTTGCTATGACCGGTACCGTACCAACTATTCGCCCGATTATCTTGCCACGCATCGTCCACTGCTGGTGCTGCGTATCAATGATCAGCCGCGCGAGCACTGGCCGCCTTCAGAGTACGGCGGATCGATGGGGCCGTATTTGATCTCGCATCCATTCTTCAAGCCGGCCTTCAAGGTGCTCTCGCATGAAGATGAGTCGCAGATTCCCTTCGGCGTGGTGCGTCTTGAATTGCGAACAGAGGTCGAGGTTTTTGGCGCGATTCGCCCCGGCGCAGTGGATCGTGAGAATGAACAGGTGCAGCAGGGATACATCATCGCGCGCGAGGACTGCTTCCGGTGCCACAACATGGGCGCCGAGGGCGGGACCATGGCCGAACGCTCCTGGCTGAAGCTGGCCGACATTGCAAGCGTCGACGGCACACGGTTTCGCCGGATCATTCGCAACCCCGGATCGGTGACTCCCGGCGCAAAGATGCCGGCCCACGCGGACTACGACGACGCGACGCTCAACGCACTGACCGCCTACTTCAGGACATTTGCCGCGGAGGGGAAAGCACGATGATTACACGCACTGCAAAGCTGCTGCTGCTGGCGGGCATTGGCCTGTTCTATGCGCTCGTGGTCTTCAATAATGTGACCGACTTCGACTCGAACTACCAGTTTGTCCACCACGTGCTCTCGATGGATTCGACCTTTCCCGGCAATCATGGCATGGGTCGCGCGATTCCGTCGCCGGGCTTTCAACTTGCATTCTATCTTGGCATCATCGCGTGGGAGATTGCGACCACCATCCTGCTCTGGTGGGGAGTGGTGCGCCTGCTGCGCGCGCTGCGGCTGCCGGCCAGCGCATTCAACGCGGCCAAGCGCGTGCCGGTCATGGCGCTTACGCTCTCCATGCTGATGTGGCTGGTGGCCTTTCTATCGGTTGGCGCGGAGTGGTTCCTGATGTGGCAGTCGCATACATGGAACGGGCAGGAGCCAGCATTCCGCATGTTTGCGGTTGTGGGCCTGGTGTTTTTGATTCTGTTGCAACCGGAGACCGAGGGCCAGCCGTAACGGTGTCGCCGCCTAAGTGGGGCGGAACATTTGTTCACCGCTCAATGGTGGCCTCGATGTAGCCGTGCGGCTCGTCAATGGGCACGAAGATGTGGTTCGGATTGTCCTGGCCGAAGGGGCTCAGGTCCGCCAGCAGATGGTGGAGATTGGGCATAGTGAGCGTGATGCGTGCAATCTCCGGCGCTGCGCCCAGCGCGGCCTTTCCCATGTCGAACAGCGTGTGCTGCACGCTCAAGCTATCGTGCGCGGCAAACTCCTTGAGCAGTGCGGCGATGATGCGCGCACGCACTTGCGCATAATGCGGCGCACTCGCTGCGTACTCCCACTTCACCGTCGCGCGAGTGCCGAAGATGCGATCCGTTGCCGGCTTGAGAGTGGTCAACTTGTCTTTGATGTAGCCGGTGAAGGCGGACTTGGTGGTCTTGAGAATCACCAGCCCGTCCACGCCGGGAGAGATGGCCCACACGCCGCCCATTTCACGCGTAGCATGGACGGTATGCAATTCAGGACCGCCGAGTTTGAACGTGGTCGGCTCGACCGCGCCATCGACGATCAACCGCTCCCAGGCCTTTTCTTCAATCTCCACGCTCACTTTGGAGACCTGCGGATTATTGTTCAGCAGATAGTCCCCAAGCTCAACGGCAAACTCCTCGATGGTGGATGCCTTTGAACCGCGAGCCACCGAGTAGACGGTGTTCTTCATTGTGTCGGTGGGCAGAATGCTGCTGTTGTCAGCCTCAGTGAAACTGGCTTCAAAGTCGCCGTGGAGCAGCACGCGGACAGTCCACTCGTTGAACTCGTGACGGTCTTCATGGCGCGTAATGCGCGACAGACGCACGCGCGATTTTCCGTAGCGATTCTCTCCCAGTGTTGGCATCGTGTCAGCTTCCTCGATAGGTTGTATAGCTATTGTCACTCAACAGGAGAGGCAGATGATAATGCGCCTCGCCATTGCAGTTGAAGAGGATGTGAATTTCCGGATAGATGCTGGTGCGGCCGCTGGATTCAAAGTATGCGCCCGTGTTGAAGGTCAGCCGGTAAATGCCGACCGGCGCATCCTGCTTGAGATTCCCGCAGCGCCCATCCGCATCCGTGGTGCTCGATGCAAGCGCGATCCACTGCGATTCCTCGCGCTGTTCAAGCAAAACGGGAACTCCCGCGGCCGGCTTTCCAAGGACGGTATCGAGCACGTGTGTCGAGATTCTACTCATTCTGCGAGCCACTTTCCCAGACGTATCTGCGTAATCTGCCGCTGTTGCTCTGCGGCCTCGCGCAACTCCGCTTCCCGGTCGCTCAAAAGCCGGCGATTGAGAATGACCAGCATCTCTTCGGCACTTTTTCCCGTAGCGCAGACGATGTAAGTGAAGCCGAAGCGCCGCTCGTAACGCTCATTACCGTTGGCCAACTCATCGAGCACACGCTCTGCAGCGCTCGAAGCCGAAGACTGTTCCTGGCTTGACCACGCAACCGACTGCGCGGAAGCGTGGGGTGACTTGTGTTTTCCAATGCGCGGATGACACGCAAACGCCTCCAACCAGTCCGCCTCCTCCATTGTGCTCCAAATCCGGTCGGCTGACTCGCTCAACTCCAAGACACTTCCGATGGGGCGCTTCGCTACCATCGCCGCTGCCCATCGCTGCGATCCGCAGCAGGCAATCATGGCATCACGCGCTGGCTCCACCTCGGCCGTATTCCAGAATTGCAGTGTTGCATTCATTGCTGCGATTCCTCCGAGGACAGTTGGCGCAGAAACTCCTCGAGGAGATTGGCGGCAACATGCTTGCGATACGCGCCGGTAGAGCGAATATCGTCAATGGGCGTGGCCTCTGCCAACAACGCCTCGCGCGCGGATTGAATTGTATCCGGAGTTACAGTTTTGCCAAGAAGTGCTGCTTCAGTTTGCGAGAGCCGCGTAGGGAATGGTGCAAGGCTCGCAGCGGCCAAGCGAATCTCCTTGATTGCGCCATTGTCGAGCAGCGCAGTTGCCGCCAATGCAACTTTCGAAATAGCCATGGCCCGGCGTGTTCCCACTTTGCGCAAATATTGGCGATGGTGCGCGAATCGGAGCGGCAGATGAACCGCGGAAACCAACTCATCCGCAGCGATTGCATTGCGTTTGTAGCCGGTGTGAAAGGACGAATAGGGAATGCAGCGACTGCCGCGCAGGGAAACCAATTCAATCTCTGCGTCATAAACCAGCAGCGCAGGGGAAGAGTCTGCCGCGGGTGAACCGTTGACCAGATTTCCGCCGATGGTAGCGCGGCTCTGGTTGGCGATCGAGCCGATCCAACTTGAGGCTTTCGCGAGCAGCGGCAGTTGTGAAGCAATGCCGGCGTGTGCACGCAGATCGCGGAACGTAGCCCCGGCGCCCACGACAATCGTGTGCGATCGTGTCTCAACGAAACGAAGATCGGGAATGCCCCAAAGGCTCACCAGCTTCTGCGCGCCGAGGCTGCCTGCCGCATGTGCGACCATCAACTCTGTACCGCCGGCGATTGGCGTCCATTCACCAGGCTCGGCAGAGATTAACTGCAACACTCCGCTCAGGGTGCCGGGCGCAACCATCCCATGTGCTTCAGGGTTACCGCGCATGAGGGGCCTGCTTCTCATCGACCGCTGTGCTCTTCGCGGCTGCCGCGATCACTGAATCGAAGATGCGGATGAATCCAGTGCACCGGCACAGGTTGCCCGCGAGACCCTCGCGAATCTCGGCCATGCTGGGATGTGGATTCTGCGCCAGCAACTGGGTTGCGGCCATCAGCATTCCCGGCGTGCAGATGCCACACTGTGCGCCGCCGCGGGCCAGGAACGCCTCTTGCAGAGGATGAAGTTCGCCGTTGATTGCGAGCCCCTCGACCGTCTGGACGCATGCGCCTTCAGCCTGCAAGACGGGTACTAGACAGCTATTCACCAGTTCGCCATTCATGCGAACAGAACACGAACCGCACTCGCCTTCGCCGCAGCCTTCCTTGGTGCCGGTGAGGCGCAGATCCTCGCGCAAAACGTCGAGCAGACGCTTCATCGGTGGCACATTGAGGGAGCGGCTTTCGCCGTTCACATTGAAGCGGATTGTGCGCCAACAGTCATTCATACGATGGTTGGCTCCGTGATTGTGTCCTGCGCCGCGAGCACCGCGAAGAGATCTTCGGGCAGCAACGGGATCGCATGAAAGCCAACGCCAGTCGCGTCCCTGATCGCATTCAGAATCGCGGGCGCCGGGCCATCGTGCGGCAGTTCCCCGATGCCCTTGGCGCCGTAACCGCCATAGCGAAATGGAATCTCTTCAAAGAACACGTGAATGGGAGGAATATCTTCTGCCGTGGGCATGATGTAGTTGGTCATCTGATTGTTCGCCATGTGGCCGTTTTGCAAAAGCACCTTCTCATAGAGAGCGTAGCCGATGCCCTGTGCAATGCCGCCTTCGATCTGCCCGCCGGCAAGGACGGGGTTGAGCACGCGGCCCACCTCCTGCACAGCCCAGAATTCTTCGACTTCGGCGGAGTAAGTCACGGTATCGACCGCGACCTGCGCAACTTGGATGGACCACGCAAAGGCAGGATACGCTTCGCCGCGATACTTCTGGTCGTCCCAGAAGATACCTGGCGGCGCTTCGTATCGGCATAGCGATTCGATTTTTCCATTTGCGGCGCGATAGCGATCGCAAGCCGCGAAGAATTCTTCCAGCGAAAAGTGAAGCCCAAGCCCGGCGAGCTCTTGAAGCATGGAAACAAGTTGCAAACCCGCACGCTCAATCAGTCGGCCTACGACCGTGGATGTACGTGACGCAACGGTTGGCCCGCTGTTTGGCACGATCCCAGTGTCGGGCGGCGCCATGATCACGTCTTCGTAGGGAATGCCGATGGCCTCGGCGGCGATCTGCGTGAGAATCGTGTTTGTTCCCTGCCCGAATTCGGTGCTCGACACCAGGACGCGCACTTTGCCGTCCGTCGTGACATCGACGCCGGCGAGTGAATCTAAATAGCGCTCACCGGATCCGGTGAATCCTGAGCCATGGTAGAACGCCGCGATTCCCATGCCGCGCTTGACTGGATTGGATGGGTTCTCACGGGTAAACCGCGCACGCCGCGCGTAATAATCACTCTCTGCAAGCGCGCGATCGAGTAACTGATCCAGGATCACCGGCTCGCGCATTACCTGTTCGGTCGCGGTGGTGTCGCTATCGCGCAAAAAATTTCTGCGCCGCAATTCAATCGGATCGATGCCGATGGCGGCGGCAATTTCATCCATGTGACGCTCGATGGCAAAGACCGCCTGCGGCGCGCCGAATCCGCGAAATGCCCCGTAGGGAACGGTATTTGTGGCCCACGAGGCTGATCGAATGCGCACGTTGGGACACACATAGGGACCCGTTGAATGGAGCGTTGCGCGCGAAAGTACCGTCGAAGAAAGTGTGGAGTAAGCGCCACCGTCAGTAGCAACCTCGACGTCCATGGCCAGCAGCTTTCCGTTCTTGTCGAGCGCAGTGCGATGGCGAATGCGCGATGGATGGCGCTTGGTTGTAGCGGCCAGGTCTTCCATGCGGTCGTACACCATCTTGACCGCATGCCCGCTCTTCATGGCCAGCAGGGCTGCGTGTGCTGCCAGTATGGATGGATAGTCTTCCTTGCCGCCGAATGCGCCACCGGTCTCGGTTTGAATTACGCGCACTTTGTCTTCCGGCAGGTCGAAGACCGAAAGCAGCGATTTGTGCACATAAAATGGGCACTGCAGCGAGCCCCACACCGTGACTCCTGTCGCCGCATTCCACTCCGCGATGACGCCATTGTTCTCGATGTACAGGTGCTCCTGCGCGCCGGTGCGGTATTCGCCTTCAACGATATGCGCGGCATGGGCCCAGGTAGTTTCCACATCGCCCTTCTCGAGCAGGAAGCTCTTGAGCAGATTGTCCGCACCCCAGATGATTGTGTCCTTGCGCTCGCTTTCTTCAATGCTGAAGATGGGAGGCAGCGGATCGTATTCAATCTGCACCGAAGCAACCGCCTCGCGCAGCTTGTGCTTGTCAGGGTGCGCGAGCAGCAGAATCGCTTCATCGCAATGATTCACTTTTCCATCGGCGAGACACGGCTGATCGGCGACGATAAGCTGAATCTGATTTTTTCCGGGAACATCGGCGACAGTGACGATGGTGAATTCGGTCCAGTCAATGTTGCGGCCGAAGCCAATGGAGCGTATGAATCCTCGTGGAATGGTGCCACGGACGGTGGCGCCGTGCCACATGCCTTCCCGCTCGATGTCGTCCACATAGCGTGCACGGCCAAGCAGTTTGTCCACGCCCTCTTTGCGAGGGACGGAAGCGCCTACGATGCGGGTTTTCGCATGCGTGCTCATGGTCTTGGGGAAGCTCAGATCGCCGTACGGGTTGAGGCAGATCATACAACGATGCGGCCAGGTTGCAAAGCGGTTGGTTCAGCCAGCCAGTTTTGCAAGGGTGCGTGCCAACACGTCAACGCCCCCCTCAATCCACTCCGGCGAGGCGTATTCGTCGGGTCGATGGCTCCATCCGCCGCGACAGGGAATAAACAGCATGGCCACCGGCGCAATGCGCGCCATGAAGAGCGAATCGTGATACGCGCGACTCACCATTCTCTTGTAACTCCGGGCGGCCTCCTCCGCCGACGCTTGCATCGCCTCCAGAATTGCAGAGTCGCAAGCTGCGGGTGGATCGGCGTTCACAAGTTCTGTGGTCACAGTGACTCCGCGGCGGGCCGAGACATCGCTGCATGCGGCGTGAAGTGCATCGATTACGCGGTCGCGGCGCGCGCCATCCGTGTCGCGAATGTCTGTCTCGAGATTCACCCGCGAAGGAATGCTGTTGACCGCGCCGGGAAAGACTTCGCAGACGCCGACTGTGGCCACGGTGTCGATGGCGCCCGAAGATTTCGCAGCCGACTCGAGCGCGAGGATCAGCTCAGCGGCGGCTGCGAGCGCATCTTTGCGGCCGGGCATGAGCTTGCCGCCCGCGTGTCCGCCCTCGCCTTCAATGAGGATGCGGAGACTTGCAGGCGCGGCGATATGCGTTACAAGTCCGAGATCGATTCCTTCCTGCTCCAGAAGCGGCCCTTGTTCGATGTGCAATTCAACGAATTGGTGGAAGCGACCCGGCGATAATGCAACGGATTCGAATGTGCCAGAGAATCTGGCTTGGGTGCGCAGTTCGTCCAAACCCCGGTCCTGCTTGTCGCGTAGTTTCATTGCGGCTGCCGGGGTGAGCACACTTGCCATCATGCGGCTGCCCAGGCAGCCAATGCCGAAGAGAGTCGGCTCCTCGGAAGTGAAAACAACCAGTTCAATCGATCGGCGTGGATGAAAGCCGGCGCGCTGCAGGGAACGAATCGCTTCAAGGCCGCCCAATACGCCAACCGTTCCGTCGTACATTCCGGCGTTGGGAATCGCGTCGATGTGCGAGCCGGTTCCGATGGGCGCAAGATCGGGCTCGCTGCCGTGCCATCGCGCGAACGTATTGCCAATGGCGTCTTCTTGAACTGTGAGCCAGGCGTTTTCACAGAGAGACTTTACATAGGCGCGGGCGCGCAGGTCAGCCTCGCTGAAGACGATGCGCGTGACCACAGGCGGCTCCGCTTCAGAGATTTGCGCGAGCGCCTTCAATTCGTCTATGAGTGAATCGATTTCGATCTTCGGTTCGATGGCCATTCTCTTCAGCCTCCCAGCGGATGCCTGCGCCAATCTTTATAGATGAGGTATTTGGCCGGGTGTTTACCCAGCGCACCGAACCATTGCGGACAATAGGGAGCCATCCAGATGAAGTCGCCGGCCTGCACGGGGTACCATGCGTCGCCGAGCCTGTAGATGCCGGCGCCTTCAAGCATCAGCAGGCCGTGCTCCATGATGTGGACCTCGACCATGCTGAGCGCAGCGCCGGGATCGTAGGTCATCGTGTTTACGGCAAAATCGTACGCGGGACCGTCCGGCATGAGCGAACGCACACGCAGCGACTCGTCGCCCATCAGCGCAACAGCCGCGACCTCTGCTTCTTTCCCCACTACGACTTCCGCGATCTGCGGCTCATCGGCCTCCGGCGGGTGATAGTGCTTTTCAATCAGCGCGGCGCGCGAGCGCACCAATGCGCGGACTGAGTGCGTGGTGCCTTGCGGCAGAAAGGCAAATCCGCCCGGAGCAAGGACGTGTTCCTGGCCCGATGCGTTCAACCCGAGTTCACCCTCAAGCACGTAGACAAAGCGCTGTGCCGGGGTGGGCCCAAGCATTCCACCCGCGCCAAATTCAGCAGTCATCTGCGTAAAGCGCGCACCCAGTTGCGGCGCAACGTGAATTACAAACTCCACGCCCTGTGCACCGGGAAGCGGCGTACGGATGAATGTATTCGGCGTCTGCAGCAGATGATCCGGCTTCAGGCTGCTTCGTGTGAGTCCCAGATGATGCAAGCGTGACCTCGTTCGAAGATTCTATCCAATTTCTGTGGCAACGCGCTGAAGAAACTCGCTGCCCACGAGCAGAGAGGCTTCGACGTCTTCTTCACGCACGGTCTCGGAGGGGTGGTGACTGATGCCCCCTGGACTGCGCAGAAAGAGCATCGCCGTGGGCATTCTGGAAGCCATCACCATCGCATCGTGGCCTGCGCCGCTGGTCATGGTCTTCACAGGGAAGCCTGCCGCTTCAATCGCGTCCGTCAGAAACGCGGTGAGCCGCTCGTCCATCGGCACGGCGGGCTGGTCAAGCAACTCTGTTTGTTCAAGAGAAATTCCGCGCCGCGCAGCGATCGCGGCGGCTCTGGCGAGTAATTCCTCCACCGCTGCAACGCGCATGGTATCGTTCGCGTCGCGCACTTCAAGGCTCACCTGCACGGCGCCCGGAACCACGTTGGCGGCATTTGGCTCTACGTTGATTTTTCCCACAGTGGCCACCAGTCCATCAGTGCGCTGTGCCAGCGCCTCCACTGCCGTGATCAACTCAGCGGCGGCAGCCAGCGCATCGTGACGCAGACGCATTGGCGTGGTTCCTGCGTGATTGGCCTGTCCTGAGAACTTCAGGTTCAGCCGAGTCTGACCCACAATCGCGGTAACTGCCGCAACGCTCAGGCCTTCCGCGTCGAGCACCGGCCCCTGCTCAATGTGGATTTCGACAAACCCAATCGCGTCCGCACTTGCAGACGCTTCACCGATCTGTTCGGGATGGAGACTGAATGCGCGCAGAGCAGCATCCACTGTGACGCCTTCGGCATCCTTGAGCGCGAGAAGCGCGGGGGCAAAGCGTCCAGCGACCGCGCGGCTACCAATAAATGGCACGCCGTAGCGCACACCCTCTTCTTCAGAAAATGCGATGACCTCGACGGCCAGCGGCAACTCAAGTTCCTGCGCAAGATCAACCCACTCAAGCGCCAGCGCGACGCCGAGCACGCCGTCGAATGCGCCTGCATTGGGCACGGTATCGATGTGCGAGCCAAGGATGAGGCGCTTCGGGCTTGCGCTCGCGGGTTGCCACAGGCCGCGCAGATTGCCGGCCGCGTCGATGCAGACGGTCATGTCCATCGACTCCATGCGCGCACGAAGATGCGCATGAACATTGCGCACCGGCGGCGTCAGAAACCGTCGCGTAATGCGGCCCGGCTCTTCGCTCATGGCGGCGATGGTCTTGCATTCAGCAATGGCTCGCTGTGCACGCGATTTCATTGGCGCACCAACTCTATTCCGCTCGGCGACCCAAGAAATCCATCCTGGCTGAAGATCTGTTCAGCGCGGAGCCAGGTTTCTAGGACTTTCCCGCGCAACTCTGCACCCAGATAAGGCGAGAGCTTGTGGCGGAAATGCAGGTTCTCTTCTGCGACCGTCCATGGACCAACCGGGTCGAAGACTACGAAGTCTGCATCCGCGCCCGCGACCAGCGCCCCTTTACGACCGTTCAAGCCAGCAAGCTTTGCGGGCCCTGCGGACATCCATGCGGCGATCTGTTCCATCCCTTTGTTGAAATCCATCCCGCGGCGCTCCATTGCTGTCCACATCACCGGCAACGCAAGTCCGAGGTTGGCAATTCCGCCCCAGGCAAGATCCCATCGTCCCTCATCACGCCCCTTCATCTCCGGCGGGCACGGCGAGTGGTCCGTCGCCACCAGGTCGATCGAGCCGTCTTCCAATGCTGCCCACAGAGCTTCGCGATTGGCTGTGTTGCGGATGGGAGGCGCGCACTTGAATTCGGTCGCGCCATCCGGAATTTCTTCGGCGGCAAACCAGAGGTATTGGATGCATGTCTCCACGGTGATCGGTACCCCGCGTCCACGGGCTTCCGCGAGGAGCGGCAGAGCCTTTGCACTGGCCAGATGGACAATGTGAATGTGCGTTTGAAATTCTTCGGCGAGACGAATGAGCAGTGCGATTGCTTCGATCTCCGCTGCTTCGGGCCTCGATGCCAGATAGGTGGAATACTTGCGCCAATCCGCACCGGCAGCATGGAGCGATGCGGTTGCAGTTTCCACGGGACCTGCGACTTCAGCATGGGCCAGTAACGGCAGTCCAGTTCCGCGTAACTTGCCGAGGGCGACCCGCAGGTCGGCTTCGTTGACCCAGGCAAAGCTGTCGATGCCGGAGTGAATGAGAAAGCACTTGAAACCGGGAACTCCTGCTGCGGCGAGCGATGGCAGTGCCTCAGAATTGCCGCGCACAACGCCGCCCCATGGCGCCCAGTCAACCCATGCTTTGCCCGTGGCCGCGATGCGCTTGGCTTTGAGGGCCTCCACATCGACCGTTTCAGGAATGCAGTTCAGCGGCATGTCGACCAGCATGGTCACGCCGCCCGAAGCCGCTGCGCGCGTAGCTGTCCAAAAGCCTTCCCACTCTGTACGGCCGGGCTCATTGATGTGAACATGCGAGTCCACCAACCCTGGAAGTAGCACATGATCGCCGAAGTCGCGTAATACGCCAGACAACGGCACATCGCGCCAAGCACGGACTGAGGCAATGCGCCCATTTTCGACCCAAAGGGTCGCCGGCCGAAGACCATCCGGCGTGAGAACGCGAGTTGAGCGAAATGCCTGTGCCATACTGTTTCTACTTTCGCCTCTGAAGGAGGTTGTGAGCAAGTTGGCTACTCCCACACCCAACCCGGAGTTTTTGCGCCGCGCCATCGTGCTGGCCATTCAAAACGTCAACGCCGGCGCAGGTGGGCCGTTTGCCGCGGTGATTGTCCGCGACGGGCGCATCGTCGGCGAAGGCGTGAATACTGTAACCACCACCAACGATCCCACCGCCCACGGCGAGGTCAATGCCATTCGCGCGGCCTGCAAGGCGCTGGGCACATTTGCTCTTGCGGGCTGCGAACTCTACACCAGTTGCGAACCATGCCCCATGTGCCTCGCGGCCTGCTACTGGGCTCGTATCGACGCCATTTATTACGGCTCGAGCGCCGCCGATGCGGCACGCGCCGGATTCGACGACGCATTTCTTTACGAAGAATTCCGCAAGGACCAGGGGGCTCGCACGCTGCCCGCCACGCAGTTGCTGAGCGAGGAAGCCTGGGCAAGCTTTGCCGCGTGGATTGCATCGAACAGCAAAGTTGACTATTGACGATTCGCCGCCCAACTCCAGCCCACTTGCTGCCGGCAAGAGGGACAGGCTACTCCACCAGCGCGTCGGCAATTGCCAAGTGCTCATCCAGCGCGGCGATGCCCAGGTCCAGCTCTTCCTTGGTCACAATCAACGGCGGCGCAATCACGAAGTGGCTCACCCACGCCTGAATCGAAATTCCCTGCGCCATCATCTTGGCGGCGATCTGATCCACCACCAGCGGCTTGCCTTCCACCTTGTCGCGCATGGTGTTGAAAGGCCGCCTGGTGTCGCGATTCTTCACGATTTCGACAGCGAAGAAGAGCCCGAGGCCGCGCACATCGCCTACAGAAATATGCCTCGCTTTCAGCGCTTCAAGCTTCTCGCGCACATAGGGCTCAAGCTCGGCCGCACGCTCAACCAGGTTGAGGCGCTGCATCTCTTCAATGGTGGCGACAGCCGGCCCGAGCGTCATGGGATGCGCTTCATAGGTATGCCCGTGGGAGAAATAATGATCCTCGAAGAAATCCGCGATCTTCGTCGTGGTTGCGCATAGGCCCAGCGGGACATAGGCCGACGTGATGCCCTTGGCGGTGACTAGAATGTCCGGCTTCACTCCCCAGCGATCGATGGCAAACCACTTGCCGGTGCGGCCCCAGCCGGCCATCACTTCGTCGTCAATCATGAGCACGCCGTAGTCGTCGCAGATTTTGCGCAGGCGCGGAAAATACTCGGGTGGCGGAATCAGCACTCCGTTGGTGCCAACGACGGGTTCCACGATGATGGCGGCCACATCGCTCTCATTGCGGATCATGTGCTCGATGTAGTCGGCGCAGGCAATGTTGCAGGAAGGATAGGTGTGCTTGATGGGGCAGTCGTAACAATTTGTCTCTGGTGCGAAGACGAATCCCGAGCCTTTGCCGCCCGGTTCCATGGCCCAGCGGCGCGGGTCGCCGGTGGCCGCGATGGATCCATTGGTGGACCCGTGATAGGAGCGGTAGCGCGAAATGATCTTGTTCTTGCCCGTGAACATGCGTGCAATCTTGAAGGCGGCCTCATTGGCCTCGGTGCCGCTGGTGGCGAAGAAAAATTTGTTCAGACCTTCGGGAAGTACCTCAAGCAGTTTCTTGCTCAGGCGCGCACGTGCGCTGGTGGCGTGGCCCGGCGCAACATAGGCGAGCTCGCGAGCCTGCTCCGCAATTGACTCCACCACGCGCGGATTCTTGTGGCCAAGATTGACGCACATCAACTGCGACGAAAAATCCAGGTAGCGCTTGCCCGCGCCGTCGATAAACCAGCAGCCCTCGGCGTCGGCCACGTGTAGCGGTTTCCACGTCTTCTGGAATCGCCATGTGCCGTAGTTTGTCTGTCGCGTAATGGTCGTGATTTGCTCGGATGTAAGCGCGTCTGATTGAGGATTTTCGCTCATTAATTATCTCCCGCCGGATTGCTTCAAAACATCCTATCACCGTAATGGCCACGCGTGGCATCCCTGAGCAAAGGCAGGCTGCGTCCGCTGGCGCGGCTTGTTTGCGCGGCTTGGCGTGGCTTGTTGGGATTACTGGTTGACGCCGCTGGCCAGAAAGCCGCCGTCGACAACAATCGTCTGACCGGTCACGAACGACGCTGCATCGGAGGCGAGATAGATTGCGGCGCCAACGAGTTCTTCTGTTTTTCCGAAGCGGCCCATCGGCGTGCGCATCAGCAGTTCCTGGCCGCGCGGCGTGCTGTCGAGCAGCTTGGCGTTCAGTTCGGTGCGGAAGACGCCCGGAGCAATCGCGTTCACCGTAACGCCCTTTTTCGACCACTCCACAGCGAGCGAGCGGGTGAGCGAAGCAATGCCCGCCTTACTTGCGGCATAGGCCGCCACTTCACTGAGCGCGACAAAACTGTTCAGCGACGCAATGTTCACGATGCGTCCATAACCGCGGTCCAGCATCGGTTTGCCGAACACCTGGCAAGCGCGCAGCGTGCCCGTCAGGTTGGTGTTCAGGATATCGGTCCACTCTTCCTCGGGGACTGTCAGCGTGGGTGTGCGCTTGATTTTTCCCGCGCAGTTGACAAGAATGTCGACTTGTCCAAACCGGTCGAGCGTGGCTGCCAACAGCGCTTCCAGTGACGCCCGATCGCAAACATCCGAGGTCACGCGAAGGGTCTTGCGACCGCGCGCTTCAATCTCGCCGGCGGTTTCGTCCACCTGCTGCTGGCGGCGGGCCGTGGCAATCACGTCGGCGCCCGCGTCGGCAAGGCCGAGGCTGAGCGCGCGCCCGATGCCGGAAGTTCCACCCGTGACAACAGCGATCTTTCCTTCAAGACTCAAAATCCGAGAGGTCACAATGTTCTCCATTTCTGCGATCGCCACGCCTGCTTCGCGCGCATTGCAGGCTCTAGACGCCGCGCCCAAGAAACACGGGGGCGATGTGGCGATGAAAAAGGTTCTCCGTCACGTTCTTCGCAATGACAGCTTCATTCGCGTCCAGCAGATCAAGGTAGCGCGGCCCCATTTTCGCCGCCACCTTGAACCCCACATGCAGCAACTGGCGCAGACTGCTGTTGTATGCTGCCGCGCCCGTCACATGGCGCAGCGCAGACGTGTAATCATTTGAGGACCATCCGCGAACTTCTTCCGGAGATGGCAACTGGGCCGGGTCTATATCGATGACCGTGGCGTAGGGCGCGCATAGCTCGTCGCGATGTGCGAAGGCTTCCGCGTAGATCTCCTTCGCAAGCTCCAACCCATCGCCGCCTGATTCTGCCAGGCCGATCAGCTCTTCGAGCCACGTGGTTCCCGCAGTCTTCAAGTGCACGCCCGCGTTGAGCCGCGTGATGGCGGCGTGGAGAGCGGGATAGATTGAGAACTTGTCGCTGCCGGAGTGCACGCTCAGCTTGAGATTGTCAGGAAGGCCAAAATGCGCGACGGCGTAAGCGATGGCGGCCACGTCGAGCGAGAACTCCTGTTCGAACTTCGCGACGTCCCCTACATAATCCACGCCTTTGTTGAAGCGTCCGCTGAACTTGGGAGCGATGGTCTGGAGGGGGATGCCCTCATCGGCGATGGCCGCGAGGATGATCAACAGCTCCGTGGGGCTTTGTGCGCGGTCGGTTTCATCCATCGAGATCTCCGGGATGAAGTTCCCGGTGCCCCTCGCACTTTCGATCTTTCGATAAACCTGTGCGGCCTTCTTGACGGCGCCAAGGAACTTCTGCGCTGTCTGGAGCAGGTCTTGAGAAGTGATCTCGAAGGATTCATCGGTTGCATCGAGATGAATGCGACCGATTAGTTCCGGGTGGCGCTTCACAAAGGTGTTGATGTCGTTTGCCGGCGCTGCCTGGCCGATGAAATCGGCGACGTCGATGGTGTAGAAATCGCAGGATGCAAGAAACCGATCGACGGTTTGCAGCGTGATGTGGTCGGCGTCGCAATAGTAAGGCATCTTCCACGCAAGCGATGCGACGGCAGCATCAGCGGCCTTCCGCACGGAATCAGGTTCGGAACCAATGATCGTGTGCTCGCGATTCGACTTGTTCCAGACAGGAACAACCTCGACGCCGCACTCGAGCGCCTGCACGCATGCCTGTAACTGCGCCTTCGCCTGGTGCGCAAATCTGTCGCCGGTTCCAACGGAATATTTGCTGAGTTTCAATGCGGGATTCCCCATCCGATTTCTCCACTTAAAGTTTAGCTGCTCCCCCTTGATACTGCTTTGTTGGGGAGCCTTGATTCCGAAGGAGGATTGGCGGGTGGCCCACATCTCAATCCGCCTCAACTTATGGGTACCCCAGCTAGTCAGTCAGGTGGAAGTGATAGCCCGCCGTGTCCGTCCCGGCAGGGCCCCCATAGCTAGCCAGCAGCTTGCCGCCGGCAAAAACATTCGAATGCACCCAGGCGCCTGCACTGTTCAGAGAACGAGTTTCGATTTGCTCAGATGCGGCAGATCAGCAGTTCGCGCTCGTAGATCATTTCAGGGGGCAGGTGGTCATGCAGGTCGATGAAAAGTTCTTCGTGGCCAATGAGTTCGGTGCGCCACGCGGAGCGGTTGACCTCCTGCAATTGCGCCCACTTTTCGCGCGAGACATCCAGGCCGTTCCATTCCATGTCCTCGTAGTGGGGGGTCCAGCCGATGGGTGTCTCCTTGCCCTGCGCGCGTCCGCGGACGCGATCGACGATCCACTTGAGCACGCGCATGTTTTCGCTGAAGCCGGGCCAGAGAAATCTTCCGTTTTCGTCTTTGCGGAACCAGTTCACATGGAAGATGCGCGGCGTGGAACTGAGCGAGCGCTGCATTTTGATCCAGTGACGGAAGTAGTCGCCCATGTGGTAGCCGCAGAAGGGCAGCATGGCCATGGGATCGCGGCGCACCTTTCCGACTAAGCCCGCGGCCGCCGCAGTGGTTTCAGAGCCCATGGTGGCGCCGATGTAGACACCGGCGCTCCAGTTGAAGGCCTGATAGACCAGCGGAATGGTGGCAGAACGCCTGCCGCCGAAGATGAATGCGCTGATCGGCACGCCGTTCGGGTCTTCCCAATTGGCGTCGATGACCGGACACTGGGATGCGGGCGCAGTGAAGCGTCCGTTGGGATGGGCTGCGGGTTTTCCGGTAGCTTTGCCGATCTCGGGAGTCCAGCGGTCGCCGCGCCAGTCCAGCAACTCAGCGGGCGGCTCGTCGGTCATGCCTTCCCACCACACGCCGCCTTCAGGAGTGAGAGCAACGTTGGTGAAGATGGTGTTCTTGCGCAGCGTGGCCACGGCGTTGGGATTGGTTTTGGGGCTTGTGCCGGGCGCAACGCCAAAAAAGCCTGCCTCCGGATTGATGGCGCGCAACTGCCCGTTGGCGTCGGGCTTGATCCACGCGATGTCGTCGCCGACGGTCCAGATCTTCCAGCCGTCGAAGGCCGCGGGCGGCACCATCATGGCCAGATTGGTTTTGCCGCATGCGGAGGGAAACGCTGCCGCCACGTAGGTCTTCTCGCCCTTGGGGGATTCAACTCCAAGGATGAGCATGTGCTCGGCCATCCAACCTTCGTCGCGCGCAATGTTCGAGGCGATGCGCAGGGCAAAGCACTTCTTTCCCAGCAGGGCGTTGCCACCGTAGCCGGAGCCATAGCTCCAGATCTCGCGGGTTTCAGGAAAGTGGACGATGTACTTCTCGTCGTTGCAGGGCCACGGGACATCTTTTTGCCCTGGCTCGAGCGGCGCGCCCACGGAGTGCATGCAGGGCACCACGCGCTTTTCGTCCTTGTCGATCTCGGCCAGAACCGGCAGCCCGATGCGTGCCATAATGCGCATATTGACCACGACATAGGGAGAATCGGTAAGCTGCACGCCAATCTGCGACATGGGCGAGCCGACGGGGCCCATGCTGAATGCCAGCACATACATGGTGCGTCCGCGCATGCAGCCGGAGAAAAGGCTCTTTAGGCGGCGGCGCATCACGTAGGGATCTTCCCAGTTGTTGGTGGGCCCGGCCGAGTCTTTTGAGAGCGAGCAGATAAATGTGCGCTCCTCTACGCGGGCCACATCCTTGGGATCGGAGCGCGCGTAGAAGCATCCCGGCCACTGCTCTTCATTGAGCTTGACGAAGGTGCCGGACGCGACCAGTTCGCCGCACAGCCATTTGCTTTCCTGATCGCTGCCGTCGACCCAGTGAATCGAGTCAGGCTGGGTGAGCGCGGCCATCTTTTCAACCCAGCGGACGAGGTGCTTGTTCTTGGTCAATGGCCGGGCATGGCTTGCGGTGGTCGTTCTCGTAGACATAGATAGGCGTCAATCCTTCCCGTGGATGCGGGCTGAGAGGGCTGGCGCACGCGGAAGGGTCTGATCTTCGTACGCGACGCCCTCAGTGTGTTCACGGCGCGCACGGCTCCACGAGAAGGACCGGGCGGCGGTCTGTCCAGCCAGTGTACAACAGGGCTTGGGCCAGGTGTGTGACGCGGAGAACCGGCGGCGATCGGGAGTTGATGTTGGCTGGAAGCGGGATTCAGGGTATACTGAAGATTCGGCAAGCTGTCGGGGTGGTGTGTCTTACGGGCTCACCCGAAAAGCCGGCCCATTCTGAGTGTGATTCAAGGCGCTCGAAGGGCAAATTCCCAGCGGCAACAAGAAAATTCTGGAGTGAAGTCATGGCACAGGTATGCGACATTTGCGGGAAAGGCCCGCAGTTTGGCAATAACGTCTCTCACGCGCACAACGTCACGCGGCGCCGCTGGAATGTGAATCTGCAGGCTGTCAAGGCGCTGGTCAACGGCGCGTCGAAGCGGCTCCGGGTATGCACCAGCTGCATCAAGAGCGGCAAGATCGCCAAGGCGTAACGCAGGCGGCCTCACCGTCCGTCGGTTTGGCGGAAGTTGATGCCAAAACCCTCAGTTCAAGTTCGACACGAACCCCGTCCAGGCCGGACGGGGTTTTGTTGTGCCCGAAATCCGGCTTAGGGTTTGGCGGCGGCGGGAGCCGGAGCAAGCGGATTCTCCCAGGGAAACGCCGCGGCATCGAGCCCAGAGGGCGACCAGCGGGTGACGACGGCTTTTCCCAGCTTTCCCAGCGTCTGCTCGGCTTCGTTGTCGCCCGTCCAGCGCTGGTCGGCGTTGTCCCAGGTAAAGGATGCGATGACCACCGGGCCATTCCTGGTGGCGATGAGGGCCACATCGGCGCGCACAGCGTCGAGGGCGCCGGTCTTATTGGCGATGGCCGAGCCATGCTCGCTGGTGTCGAGCGCTTCAAGATACCTGGGCAGACTGTCGCGGTCCTGCTGGCTGCGCAGCATGTGGAGTATCGATCCGCAGAGCGGGCCGTCTGCGGGGAGAGGAGCCGATCCATCGAGCGCCAGGCGGCACTCGGCAAAACGCTCCATGATGGATGCAATCTGGCGAGCGGTGGTCTTGCCCAGTCCGAAGAGCGGCTGGTCGGCGGGCATGGGACCCTCAGCGGGCTTGTAGACCTTCTTGTAGAGGACTGTCTGATTCAGGCCGGCCGCGCGGAGGGTTGCGTTGATGTGCGCCAGGCCGAGCCGGTCGATGGCCAGGTTGGTTGCGGTGTTGTCGCTGAGAACCACCATAAGGTGCAGCGTGTCACCGAGGGTGAGACTGAGCGGCGCTGTGAGCTGGCCGATTACGCCAGAGCCGGGAACCTGGTTCTCGTGAGTCAGCGTCAGCTTCTCCGAAAGCGATGCGTGGCCGGCGCGAACCTGCTCCGCTGCGTCCAGCAGGATGCCGAGCTTGATGACCGAAGCAGTCTTGACGGGCAGATCGGGATCGAGCGAGGCGGTCTGGCCGGTCTTCAAATTGTGGGCGTAAAGGGCCACGCGGCCGTGATGGGCCTGGGCGATGGAGAGCAACTGCCGGTCCAGCTCCTGATCTTCATGGGGGGCAGCGGGCTGCTGGGCCGGCACAAGTCCGGCAGTCAGCGTCAGCCCAAGAAGAGCCGCAAACACAGAGGAAAACGAGGCGCGCTTCATGAAATCAGAGTAACGCGTCCGCCGGGTTTCAGCTCTCTTTTGCGTGCGTAAACGTGAGCGAGGCGGAGTTGATGCAATAGCGAAGCCCGGTGGGCGCGGGTCCGTCGGGGAAGACGTGGCCGAGGTGGCCGCCGCAGCGCGCGCAGGTGACCTCGACGCGGCGCATGCCAAAATTGCGGTCCTCGTGCTCGTGGATGGCCTTGGACTCGGCGGGAATCATGAAGCTGGGCCAGCCGCAGCCGGAGTCGAATTTAGCGCCGCTCAGGAACAGGAGCGCATCGCAGCCGGCGCAGTGGTAGTTGCCGGTTTCATGGTTCTGGGTGAGTGCGCCGGTGAAGGGGCGCTCGGTGCCCTTCTTGCGCAGAATCTCGTACTGCTCCGGGGTGAGCAGGGCGCGCCATTCGGCATCAGTGCGTTCGATTTTTTCGGGTGTGTCGCTCATGGTTAGTGGTTAGATGAGATCTGGCCAACCCAGGTCTCAAAAAGCGTGCGGGGGGCAGGCTTGGCGCCGGTGCAGTCCGAGCCGGCGCGGGGTGCGCCCGTTCCGCTTGCGAGTACCCCCCTCCCCCCGGGGTGTTTGGGGCAACTCTTCTTTTTTCAACGGGTTGGAGCGAGGGTACTATCGTAAAGTACTTGTTTTCAGGAGCTTGGAAGCAAACTTACTGAAAACGGAGAACTTATGCGGGCTCGCGGGCGAGGCAAGAGCTGGGCGACATGCCACGGCGGGCCTGGGCACGATGCATAAGAGGCTGTGGTGAAAGTGAAACCCGTGAGAAAACCGCTCCTCAGGGGCTAAAGCCCCATTCTCTCATTTTAAACAACTTATGGCACGACTCAAGCCACCCCAGCGACGAAGACCTGTCGCTGGGGACCCCGGGAAGTCGTGCCCCTTCGCACATCTACTGCCAAGCTGGAGTTTTTCCGCAGCCTGTGAAGCCCAATTCTTTTTGGCCTCTTGTGGCCCGGCTGAACAGGCTGCGGAAAAAGGCCTGGTTTTGGGCGAAACTCGGCAAAAGCATACCTCAGGGGCTGAAGCCCTTGTTGATTTAATTGGCTTTATGCCGGGGATAAATCCCCGGCCTACCGCCCGAACGAGTTTTTCCGCAAGCTGTGAAGTCGTGCCCTTTCAAAACTAGACTTCCGCCACAGACTGATTTAACTCTCAACTACAGGTTAGCGGATTGAGAGAAATAATCGGCAAACGTGGATTGGAGCAAATCGCTGAAAATAAAAGAGATGCACGAAGGAAACTGAGGGATGGGTCTTGACAAGCTGAACGGAATTCAATTCCGGCCCGCCAGCGGTGGCGCAGACCCTAGATCTCGGCGACGAGGTCAATCTCAACGAGCACGTCTTTCGGCAGGCGTGAGACTTCGACGGTGGTGCGGGCGGGCGCAGTGACACCTTCGGGCGCCAGGTACGCGCCATAGACAGCGTTCATGGCCGCGAAGTCGCCGAAATCCTTGAGGAAGACGGTAGCCTTGACCGCCCGCGAAAGGCTGCTGCCCGCTGCTTCCAGGATGGCCTTGAGGTTCTCAAGCACCTGGGTGGTCTGCTCGGTGATGCCGCTGGCCACCACCTGCTGGGTGGCCGGGTCCAGCGCGATTTGGCCGGCGGTGAAAATCAGATTGCCCACGCGTACGCCCTGCGAGTACGGTCCGATGGCCGCGGGGGCTTTGTCGGTTGCGATGACTGCTTTGCTCATAGCTCGATTGTAAAGCCACCCGCGGTGGGGCGGACGCTCGCGGGAGGCTCGCACTGGTTTTGTTGTTTCCCGCTCGTGCTAGAGCCTGTTATTAACTTTCCCACGAGCGGCGCTGGGAACCAATTTTTTCGAGTTCGAGGAGCGAGGAGCGACGAATATGGCGTATCTTCGAGCGACGATTGACGACGAAATCGGGAAAATTGGCCCCAGCCCTTCGGGTTGCGGCGAAAATCGGGCCATACTTCGTTGTCATCCTCGACGGTGGACCCGCCACAGCCTTCGGATTCCGCCTCGTCTGGCCCGATTTTCGTCCGCAACGCCGCCCGCGCGAAAGTTAATAACAGGCTCTAGGGCGCAGAGGGGATTCCGACGGTTCTATTGCCACTGAGCCAGCAGTCCGCCGCTGACGATGAACACGAGGAGCCAGTAGAAAACATTGATGGCGAAGAGCTTGAACGAGCGGCCTTCGTAAAGGGTCTGGGCAAGAAGCAGAGGAACAACAAAACCAAGCCAGCACATGAACCCGATGAACGATCCCCAGGGAAAGTTAGTGGCCTCAGCCCAAATGATGATGTGCGCGAGAACAAAAGACAGGACCAGGCCGCCAATGAAGGAGGAGGTCATGGCAACAATAGCGCTGAATGCGGTTGGGCCCTGCTTCTGGCCGACCAGGGACTTCCATAGCTTGCCGAAGATGAGGGAATACCAGAGTGCGCCGATGATCCATTGAAGAATGGCGGCGACCAGGATAGCGAGATGATTCAAGTGCAGATGGGTCATGACAAAGCCTCCAGAGATACACAGAAACCCAGCTCCGTGGGCCCGGGATCACAGAAAGTGGGGGGATATCGCTGGCCGTCCGGCAAGAAAGGAGTCGTGCCAATGACTTTCCGACAGGGGGCCGGGGCGTGTCAAGGGGAATAGCGGGAGGCGTATAAAGCGGGTTAACGGCGCTTAAGGGCTTCGAGTTCGTCGAGGGTGCGCGGCCAGTCGGAGCCGAGCAGGCGGGAGAGGCTGCGGTCGGCTAAAACCTTGCCGCCGGTCTGGCAGCGGGCACAGTAATTGGTCTCGTTGTCGGCGTAGCGAATGCGCTGGATCTTTTCACCGCAGCGTGGGCAGGGCAGGTTGAAACGTCCGTGAACGGCGAAATCGGGGCGGAAGGCGGTTACTTTTTCAGGGAACGATTTGGTGGCTTCGGCGCGCAGGCGGTTGATCCAGAGCGTCAGCGAGGAAAGCGTTGCGGCAAAGAGGCGCTCCCACTCCTCGGGTTTCAGCTTCTGCGTAAGCGTGATGGGCGAAAGTTGGGCTGCGTGCAGGATTTCATCGGAGTAAGCGTTCCCGACGCCGCTGATCAGGCGCGGATCGGTGAGGGCGCGCTTGAGGGTGCGGTTTTCGGCGGTGAGCGCGGCGCGGAAGCCGGCCAGATCGGCCGAAAGGATTTCAACGCCGCCGGGGTCGATGTCGTGGAGGGCCTGCTCGCCGCGCAGGACGTAGAGGGAGGCGCGGCGCTTGCTGCCGGCCTCCGTCAGCGTGAGTGTGCCGGTGGAAAAGTCGAGGGCGAGAAGGGCGTTGCGGCCGGCGAGCTTGGCGTTGGGCGGCTTCCAGTGGAGACGTCCGGCGATCATGAGGTGGAGGACTAGCCAGAGGTCGTCCTCAAAGCCGATGGCGATGCGCTTGCCGATGCGGCGGAGGGCGATGACGGTGCGGCCTTCGACGGAGGCAAGCGGCGGGTCGGCGGTGCGGAGGAGAAAGACGCTTGCCAGGCGGACGCGCTCGAGCGGCTGGCCAAGGATGCGAGCTTCGAGAGCGGTGATGTAGGCGGCGATGTCGGGGAGTTCCGGCATGAATCAAGAGTGCAGCGAGGATGGTAGATTGCGCAATGGGATTGATACCTCTGCCTCCCCTAACCGGGATTCGTCGGCATTCTGCGGTTTTCGTATGTAGCCTTCGCGGTCACGCTCTTCCAGGGTGCGAATCTCTAATCTGCGCGAAGGTTCCCGAAGTGCATCACTGTCGAGAACCGCATTATCAATCAGCCGCGTTGCGCCGACGTATGCGGCTGCGGCGAAAAGCGTGCCGGGGATGGCGGCCTCAACCGGTAACAGCGTGGCCCAGTCAACCAACGCGATGTAGTCGATGCGGACTTCGGGGACTGCGGCGAATAGCTGGTGGGCGGCTTCGAGGAGGACGCTTGCGCGGCGCTCGCCGGTGGCAGCGAGGGATTCGACTTTGTGGACGGCCTGGCTAAGGACCAGTGCCCGGGCGCGCTCGGCGGGGCTGAGGTAGATGTTGCGGGAGCTGAGGGCGAGGCCGTCGGCGTCGCGAACGATGGGGCAGACGACGATTTCGACCGGGAGCAGCAGATCGGTGGTCATGCGGCGGAGAACGGCGACCTGGGCGGCGTCTTTCTGGCCGAAGAAGGCGCGGTCGGGCTCGGCGGCGATGAAGAGCTTGGAGACGACGGTGGCGACACCGCGAAAATGGCCGGGGCGAGATGCGCCGTCGAGGCGGTTGCTGAGGCCTTCGACATCGACAAATGTGGTTGCGCCTGCCGGATAAAGGTCTTCGACCGATGGAGCAAAGATTGCCGCGGAGCCTTCCGATTCGGCTAAGGCGCAGTCGGCGTCGAAGGTGCGCGGGTAGCGCGCGTAGTCCTCATTGGGCCCGAACTGCGTGGGGTTGACGAAGATGCTGACTACGACCTGGCTGCATGAGGCCGCCGCCGCTCGAATCAAGGACGCGTGACCGGCGTGGAGCGCGCCCATGGTTGGGACGAGGCCAATGGAACGCCCTGCAGAACGATGGGCGCGGGACCATTGGCGGAGTTCGGCGACGGTAAGGAGGATTTGCATTGGATGCCTTCTGTCTCAAAGGATTTAGGTGAGGCGATCGAAAAAACAAACGCAGATCCTTCGACTCACCACCCCCGAGCTGAAAGACGCTCGGGGCCCCTTTCGCTCAGGATGACAGGCGTTTTTGCCATGAGCTATTGGAACCGGTCATTCTTGGCCGCAACTTAGAACGGGGGCTTGCCTCAGGCTTTGCGGAGAGTCGCCCCGTGCTGCATGTCGTCAAGGGTTTTGCGCACCGCTTCAGGCAGGTGGTAGCTCTCTTCGTCTGACGGGAAGGCGCGGTGTTCGACGTCTTCGCGGTAGTGCTCGATGGCGGAACGGATGAGTGTGCCCGCGTCAGCATAGCGGCGAACGAACTTGGCCGGCGGCGCGAAGGTCAGGTTGAGCAGGTCGTGAAAGACGAGAATCTGGCCGTCGCAGTCGGGGCCGGCGCCGATGCCGATGGTGGGCACAGGCAACTCGGCGGTGATTTGCGCGGCGGCTTCGCGGGGAATGCCTTCGAGAACGATGGCGCCTGCGCCGGCATCGGCGAGGGCATGCGCGTCAGCCTTGAGTTGGAGGACGGTTTCCACGGTGCGGGCCTGCACACGGTAGCCGCCCATGCGATGAATGCTTTGCGGGGTCAGGCCGAGATGGGCTACGACGGGGATTTCCGCGTCGGTGAGGGCGCGGACGAGATCAACGCGCGGGCCTTCGATCTTGACGGCTTCTGCGCCGGCCTCTTTGACGAAGCGCACAGCGTTTGCCAGGCCTTCGGCGACGGTGTTGTAGCTGCCGAAGGGCATGTCGGCGACGATCAGCGCGCGGTGAACGGCGCGGCGAACGGCGCGGGTATGGTGGATCATCTCGTCGACGGTAACGGCGAGGGTATTGTCGTGGCCCAGGACGACCATGGCCAGCGAATCGCCTACCAGGATGAAGTCGATGCCGGCTTCGTCGGCCAGGCGCGAGGTTGCATAGTCGTACGCGGTGAGCGCGGAGATGGGTTTTCCCTGACGCTTCATGTCAGAAAGCGCAGGCATGGTGATTTTTGTGATGGGGGCGCCGTGGGGCGAGGAATTCGTAGCGGGGAAGTTGGTGAGGCTCATGGTTGTCTCCAGTGCCGCTCCGTCCAACCACCTCAACGACGAAGACCTGTCGTTGGGGACCCCGGGGGACTCAGGATGCGACCCGAACAAGAGCGAGTATACGCCTGGTACATGGATTGGATGCAACGTAGGCGTCCCACGATTTGGGGCGTTTCATTTTGGTCCTTCGTCCTGTGGCGCGCGGGTTCTGCTTGCGGAGGTCTGGCCCTGCGCCTCACACTGAAGGGGCGATGCTTTCTCCTTTAGGTACGGGGATTTACACGGGACTGGGCGCGGTGGGCGGAATCGGGCTCGCTGTGGGCGGGTGCGCTTACGCGGCCATGTGGCCGGCCTCGCAGATCTTCGGCCGGGCGCTGACGGCTCCACGCAGGCCGGGAGAACTGGCGCTGACCTTTGACGATGGGCCGAATCCGGCGTGGACGCCGCAGTTGCTGGACCTGCTGGCGCGGCATGAGATCCGGGCGACGTTTTTTCTGGTGGGGGGCTTTGCCGAGGCGGAGCCGGAGTTGGTGCGGCGGATTGCGGCGGGCGGGCATCTGATCGGAAACCATAGCTGGAGTCATCCGAATTTGGCGGTGACCAAGGCGGAGAAGGTAAAGGAAGAGCTGGAGCGGACGAGCGCGATTCTGGAGCAGATTACCGGAGCGCCGGTAGGTTTTTTCCGGCCTCCTTTCGGGGCGCGGCGGCCGTTTGTGCTGCATACGGCGCGGCGGCTGGGGATGGTTCCGGTGCTGTGGAACGCGATTACAACCGACTGGGAAACGCCCTCGGCGGATGCGATTGCGGGGCGGCTGGCGCGGACGATCGACAAGCTGGAACGGCGGGGCTGGGCGACCAATATCGTGCTCCACGACGGTGGACATAAGGGGCTGGGCGCGAACCGTGGGCCTTCCGTGGCGGCGGCTGGGCAACTGATTGAGCAGTATAAGGATGCGCACAGGTTTGTGACGCTGGATGCGTGGGCGCCTGCAGCGCGGTAGCCACCCGCGGAAGGCTCGCACCATTGCATGGAGCAGACGCTCGCGGGAGGCTCGCACCATTGCATGGAGCAGACGCTCGCGGGAGGCTCGCACCATTGCATGGAGCAGACGCTCGCGGGAGGCTC
>Ga0302266_10000042_pt1 | contig 121074 bp, 97 predicted proteins | sample III_Bog_E1_2_FD_194559 | JGI IMG/M metagenome (GOLD analysis project Ga0302266, IMG submission 194559) | Peat permafrost microbial communities from Stordalen Mire near Abisko, Sweden - III_Bog_E1_2 | ecosystem: Environmental > Terrestrial > Soil > Wetlands > Peat | place: Sweden: Abisko...
TTGATGTTGACTCATCAAGGCTGCCCTCAGACGCCGGGCGGGCGCCTCCGCGCCCTTGGCTTCGCGCGCATGGGCGCGCGGGGCCGCCGTCGCGGCCCGATACCGGCGATGTGTCAGTATCAGGGCTCGCCGGTATCATACCCTCGAGCCTTGATGTTGACTCATCAAGGCTGCCCTCAGACGCCGGGCGGGCGCATCCGCGCCCTTGGCTTCGCGCGCATGGGCGCGCGGGGCCGCCGTCGCGGCCCGATACCGGCGATGTGTCAGTATCAGGGCTCGCCGGTATCATACCCTCGAGCCTTGACGTTGACTCATCAAGGCTGCCCTCAGACGCCGGGCGGGCGCCTCCGCGCCCTTGGCTTCGCGCGCATGGGCGCGCGGGGCCGCGACGGCGCCTCCGCGCCGCCATCTTTGGAAACCTTGACTTTATAGGGCGATGGCCTGTTAACATCGCGCGCCGCCAAGCAGCGGTCCCGTTCCCCTGTCCGATAGCCCGCCCCATGCCCCGCGACTACCGCCCAACCGTGTTTCTGCCGCGCACCGACTTTCCCATGCGGGGCGGGCTCCCGACCAAAGAACCGGAACTCCTTAAGCGTTGGGCCGGGATCGGCCTTTATCAACGGCTGCGCGAGGTTTCGCGCGGAAGGCCTCGGTTCGTTCTGCATGATGGCCCGCCTTATGCCAATGGCAATATCCATATCGGCCATGCGCTGAATAAAATCCTTAAGGACGTGATCAATCGGTCGTGGCAGATGTTGGGCTATGATGCGCCCTATGTGCCGGGTTGGGATTGCCACGGCCTGCCTATCGAATGGAAGATCGAGGAAAAATACCGTGCCGCCGGGCGTGATAAGGATCAGGTGCCGATCCTTCAGTTTCGTGCCGAGTGCCGCCAGTTCGCCCAGGCTTGGGTGAATATTCAGTCCGAAGAGTTTCAGCGTTTGGGGGTGACCGGGGATTGGGCGCGGCCCTATACCACCATGACCACCGCCGCCGAAGCCCAGATCGTCCGCGAGATTCACAAGTTTTTGGTCAAGGGCGGCCTCTACAAGGGCGTCAGGCCGGTGCTGTGGTCGGTGGTTGAAAAGACCGCTCTGGCCGATGCCGAGGTCGAGTATCACGATCATGTTTCCACCACCGTTTCCGTCCGGTTCCCGGTGGTGCGTCCGTCGCGCCCGGAATTGGCTGGGGCTTCGGTGGTGATCTGGACCACCACGCCCTGGACTCTGCCGGGAAACCGGGCCATCGCCTATGGTCACGCCTTCGAGTATGGCGTGTTCCGGGTCGGGCAGGTGGCCGACGGCAGTCTGGCGGTTCCAGGCGAGACGCTGGTGGTGTGTTTGGCGCTGGCCGAGGCGACGGCCGCTGCCGCCGGCATCACCGATTGGCACTTGCTGCATCGGCTTTCTGGCGAGGCCCTGGCCGGCACAGTTTGCCATCATCCTTTGTTTGGCGCCGGTTATGACTTCGATGTGCCGTTGCTCCCTGGCGATTTTGTCACCACCGAGACCGGCACCGGCTTTGTTCATATTGCGCCGGGACATGGCGAGGATGACTTCCAGTTGGGTCGGCATTTTGGGATCGAGGTTCCTGAGACCGTAGGCGAGGATGGCCGATTCCTGGAGCGGGTGCCGCTGTTCGCCGGTCGGGCGGTCTACACCGCCGAGGGCAAACGGGGCGATGCCAATGGAGCGGTGATTGGTGCCATCACGGCGCGCGGCGGTTTGCTGGCGCGCGGCACGTTAGAACACAGCTATCCCTGCTCGTGGCGCTCCAAGGCCCCGTTAATCTTCAGGACCACGCCGCAATGGTTCATTGCTATGGACCGCAATGCGCTGCGTGAAGAGGCCTTGGCGGCCATTGACGCCACCCGTTGGGTACCACCTCAGGGTCGGAACCGCATTCATGCCATGATCTCCAGTCGCCCCGATTGGTGCATCAGCCGTCAGCGAGCCTGGGGCGTTCCCATCGCGCTGTTTTTGTCCAAGGCCGACGGAAAGCCCCTGGCGGATCCGGTGGTGTTGGAGCGGATTGCGAGTCTGTTCGAGGCTGAAGGGGCGGATTGCTGGTTTGCTCGACCGGCCCAGGACTTTCTGGGCGACGCTTACCGGGCCGAAGATTTCGAGCAAGTGCGGGACATTGTGGATGTCTGGTTCGAGTCGGGTTCGACTCACAGTTTTGTCCTCGAACATCGACAGGACGAATTGGGCTGGCCGGCGGCGCTGTATCTCGAAGGCTCGGATCAGCATCGCGGCTGGTTCCATTCGTCTTTGCTGGAGTCGTGCGGAACCCGAGGCCGGGCCCCGTTCGAGACGGTATTGACTCACGGCTTTGTGCTCGACGAGCGCGGCCTGAAAATGTCCAAGTCTTTGAAGAATGTCACGGCTCCCCAAGAGGTGTACGAACGCCAGGGGGCCGATATTCTGCGGCTGTGGGTGGTCGGGTCGGACTATTCCGAAGATTTGCGGATCGGTCCCGAAATCATCAAATATCAGGCCGATCTTTATCGTCGCCTGCGCAACACACTGCGCTATTTGCTGGGGGCTCTTGACGGATTCACCGAGGCCGAGCGCGTGACCGATGTTGCGGTCATGCCCGAATTGGAACGCTGGATTCTGCATCGTCTGAGCGAATTGGACGAACAGGTGCGCCAGGGAATTCAAGAATATGACTTCCACAGCCTGTTCACCATGCTGCACACCTTCTGCGCGGTCGATCTGTCGGCCTTCTATTTCGATGTGCGCAAGGATGCGCTCTATTGCGATCGGCCCGATTCGATCAGTCGCCGCGCGGTACGGACGGTGCTGGAACAGATATTCTCGTGTCTGACCGCTTGGTTGGCGCCGATTCTGTGCTTCACCGCCGAGGAGGCCTGGTTGGCCCGGCCTGGGGCCGCCGAAGCTGGGGCCAATGACAGCGTTCATTTGCGGACATTCCCCGCGTTGCCGGCAGCGTGGCGGGACGACGCTTTGGCCGCTCGTTGGGAGCGTATTCGGGCGGTGCGCCGGGTGGTGACCGGGGCCTTGGAGCGGGCGCGAGCTGATAAGGTGATCGGGGCTTCGCTTCAGGCAGAACCCGTGGTTTATGTGGACGCCGAAACGGTAGCCTTGCTGGCCACTGTGGCGTTCCAGGATGTGGTCATCACGTCATCGGTTCGCCTGACTTGCGAGCCGTCCCCGGCTGAGGCTTTCCGGTTGGATGAGGTTCCTGGCGTGGCCGTGGTGGCGGCGCTGGCCGAAGGCGTCAAATGCGAGCGGTGCTGGAAGGTTCTGCCCGAGGTTGGCACCGATGCTGACCATCCCACCCTGTGTCGGCGCTGCGTCGAAGCGGTCGAGGCGCATGACGCGGATCATCAAAACAGGGCAGAGGGATTGTCATGAGCGAGCAAAGTCGGGGGCTGAATGTCGCCACATATCGTCGGCTGGCGCTGGGATTCGCTATCGCCGGGGCCGTAATCGCGCTGGATCAGTGGGTCAAGTGGTGGGTGGTGACGGTGGTCATGCAGCCACCCCAAGTCATTGAGGTAACCGACTTTCTGAATTTGGTCATCACCTGGAATCACGGTATCAGCTTTGGCCTGTTCGCAGGAGAAGCCCGGACCATGCCCATCATCCTGATCGGGGTTGCGGCGGCGGTGGTGGTGATGCTGGTGCTTTGGCTGATTCGCGCCGACCGAATGGTGGCGGCGCTTTGGCTGGGGTTGGTGATCGGCGGTGCAGTGGGTAATGTGGTCGATCGGGTGCGGATCGGGGCGGTAGCGGACTTCATCGATGTGCATTTGGGGGATTGGCATTGGCCAGCGTTCAATGTCGCCGACAGCGCCATCACCATTGGCGTCATGCTGATCGTTATTGATGGATTGTTCAGCCGCCGGGATTTGTCGTAAGACTGTGTACCGGGGCGCGGGCAGGATGAGTAGGGCAGGGCCATGAACAAGAACGAACGCAAGACACGAAGACACGGTGCGGAAAAGCGCCGAAGGGCGGCGGCGGTGGGTTGTCTGGCGGCGGGCACGCTGGTTTTGGCCGGCTGCGGCGGTTGGCGGCAGACCTTTGGTCTGGATCACGCTCCGCCCGACGAGTTTCAGGTGGTCCAGCAGGCGCCGTTGAGCCTGCCACCGGACTTTACCTTGCGTCCGCCCCAGCCCGGTGCGGCTCGTCCCCAGGATGTGGCGGCCAACAACGCGGCGGAAGAGACTGTGTTCGGTCTCAAACGGGCACCGGGCGAAGCCCGGCTTCGGGAAGCGGCAACCCCTGGCGAGGCCGGGTTGCTGACCAAGGCTGGGGCCGCCAATGTCGAGCCCGGCATCCGTCCTCTCCTGGATGCCGAGACCCGCAGCTTGGTTGCTGCCGATCAGCATTGGATTGATCATCTGTTGTTCTGGCAGACCCAGGATCCGCCTTACACGGTGGTGAATGCCGGAGAAGAGGCCAAGCGTCTGAAGGAAAATGCGGCGGAAGGAAAGCCGGTAACAGCGGGTGAAACTCCGACCATTGAGCGTAAGCATAAGGCACCTTTGGAAGGGGTGTTCTAATAAGACCAAAAGCAAGGGGCGCCGCCGCCCCGGCCGCGCCCTGACCTGTAAGGGAGCTGGCCGCGTTGGAGCCGGTGGTTGCCGTCATTATTCCGGCCTATCGGGCGTGGAAAACGCTGGGGGAAACGGTTCAGAGCCTGCTGAACCAAACCCTGGCCTGTTGGCAGGCGGTGATCGTCGCCGACGATGGTGAGGATTATCGAAGTGGGTTGGCCGCCTTGGGGCGGCTGGACCCGCGATTGTCGTTTGCCAGCACCGGGCGGGTGGGTGCTGGGCCGTCGGTGGCGCGCAATGTGGGATTGGCAGCGGTTCGCGCCCCATTGGTTGCGCCTTTGGATGCCGATGATCGATTCGCTCCCGAGCGGTTAGCTCGGCTGGTGCCGATGGCTTTGGCCCACGGGGCGGCAGTCGACAACGTCGCGGTGGTTTCCGACGCCGATGATCGTTTGATGGGGATATTGTTTCCCGAGGACGGTTCCGCTGGGGACCGCCTGTCGGCCTCGGACTTTCTGGCCACTTCGGTTCCGATGTTTCCCGTGTGCCGCCGGGATGCCGCTCTTCGTTGGGACGAGGATGCGCGATTCGCCGAAGACGTAATTTTTAATGTCCATCTGTTGGAACGGTTGGGGGCGATCCCGTTGTGCCCGGATCCCCTCTATCAGTACCGCGTGCGATCTGGTTCGCTTTCGACGTCCGTCAATTCGGCGGCGGTGGCGGAGTGCGCTTATGTGGTTATGCTGGCCCGTTTGGAGCGAGATGGTTTGGGACTGACCCGGACCGACAGCCGTGAAGCGTTGCGTGTGGCTCTGGAGCATAAGCGTGCGGTCAACCGTGCCTTTGCGCGCTCGGGATTTGCCACATTCCAGGCCTTTTTGGCGGATGGGCAGGGCGAGTTGGTGAGACCCGCGAGCGATCACAATGAGGCCGGCGGTGTGTCATTGTCATGGACCGCCGATATTACACCCACAAGGAGGCGCTAGCCTCCTTGACTTCAAGACGTGATGGAAAACCGTCACGAAGTTCAAAGGGCCGCCTAGCCCTTTGCGGGTGTGCGGGCAGAGCCCATGAAAAACCCTATCCTAGCACCTATAGGGCAATGTCCCCAAATCCGCTATTCCTTCGGTTCGCCTGCGTCTTCTGACTCGGCGTCAGGGGTCACAACATCCAGTGGCGTGCCGGTAACATGGGCGTAGAGGATGACGTCGTTAATGAATTCCGCCTCTTTATCGGCCGCATCTTTATTCCGTCGAAAAGCGACAATCCGCTCGACTGCCTTGACGTTGAAGCCATCGCCTTTAATTTCAGTGCGCAGATCTTTGATCGAGTCTTTGAGGGCATCGCTCTCGTCGAGCAGGCGTTCAAGTCGCTCAACATAGGACTTGAGTTTATCGCTGGTTTGGCCGTGCGCGTCCATGAAAGCCCTCGTTTGGTGTTTGTCCGCAGGGGCATAGCGCGTGACGGCTTGCGGGGCAAGGGTTCTGCGAACGGACGCCAACAGAGAGTGCTCATGTGCGCGAAGCTCCGGTGTGACACCATCGGGCCTTGATGGTGACTCATCAAGGCTGCCCTCAGACGCCGGGCGGGCGCATCCGCGCCCTTGGCTTCGCGTCCACGAGGACGCGGGGCCGCCGTCGCGGCCCGAGGACCGGCGATGTGTCAGTATCAGGGCTCGCCGGTGTGACTTGAGGGAGGCGCGGACGCGTCCGCCCGGCGTTTGAGGGCAACCTTGATTGTGTGGGCTGCGACCGCAGCCCCGCGCGCCGATGCGCGCGAAGCCAAGGGCGCGGATGCGTCCGCCCAGCGTTTGAGGGCAACCTTGATTGTGTGGGCTGCGACCGCAGCCCCGCGCGCCGATGCGCGCGAAGCCAAGGACGCGGACGCGTCCGCCCGGCGTTTGAGGGCAATCTTGATGAGATAACATCAGGGCTCAATGATATCAGTCCTGAACAATGGTTATGTTGGCTTTGGCCTTTGGCTCGTGGATAAGAGGGTAATGCTATTGACAGAAAACTCTCTATCCGGTAGCGACAATAGACTCGGGAGAAAAGGCACCCATATTCGTGCATGGGGCCGATTTTTGGGGATGTGTTTTTGATAACATATTGATAATGAACAATAACTCTGGAATGTGCGGGGCGCCTTGTGGTGCAGTTGAGTCTGTTATTATGTATCGAATGGCTATATTATAGTGTCTTGGGTCAATTTTGAGATCGGGTCAATCATGACTAGCACTTTGACCTTGAAGGATTGTTACGCTGGTTTATGACAGACAGAATTTTTCTGTTCTTCCTGGTTTGACTTGGACTTGAGTTGGTTTGGAGTTGTGAAAATGGAAAAGAAACATACATTTGAAGTGATGGTTGAGGTTAGCGGTAAATCCGAGATTGAAGGAATTTACCAGGATGATAAAATGGCGATTGCCCGTGCCGAGTATTTATTGGGTCTTGCGAAATATACGGCTGTAAAAGTTTCTCGAATTGAGCGTAGCGGGCGCAGCAGCATCATTTTTGAAAAAGCATACTCTGGGAGTGGAAAAGTTACAGTCGTCGGCGATATTGACGAAGCCTGTCTATGTCGTACCGTCGGAGAGGTCTACAGCCATGATAGCCGCATGACTCTTTTAAAGGTCATGCGCCCCTATTGTGATGAACAGGTCATGATTCCTGCGGAAATTCTTCATAAATATATGCCATTGCGTTATATTGAACGGGATGAATTGTTATTTGGTCAGATTACTCGCCGTATTGCTAATGCCCAGGCCCGCCAACTTCGGGTTAGTGTCGAATCGCGTCTTCAGGAATTGATTAAATTGTATCAACAAGTTCGAGATTTTGCAAAAGATTCTGATACATTAATCCCAATTGCAGATGAATTGGCTTATAATGGATTAACAAAATTCTTAAAGCATGTTGATGATAACTATGGCGAGCTGGATCGCGCACGGATCATAACCTATGCCTTTTCAAGACGTCTAATTGACGCCAGAGATTGGAACCAAAAAATTATATTTATTTGTGAATTATTCAAAGAGGACCAATCAGACGCTGCCGATCGTTGTTTGGATGAATTTCTTTCTGAAATTGTTGATGGCAACGTCGTGATTAAAGCCGCCATCGGCTATGCTAGAGATTTGTCGACGGCGCTGATGTCCTTGTGCGCGGCCTTGGAGGGGGCTGTTACCGATCGTTTTGCGCATACTCCGGCCTTGATGGCCTTGAGCGAGGTGCTCGGGTCTCGTCCGATGCCTAAACTCCGGGCATCGTTGCTGAACCGCATTGCCTTAGCCCTGGATGGCAAAGGACTTTTAACCAAATCGGGCCGTGATGCCGATACGGACGCGTTTCGGAAACTTATCCCTTTGTTGCAGGAGTATGGAGGATTTATCGGTGGCGGCCCGATGGCTGTGGCCCTAACCCGGAGAGCGAAGGTGACCTTGGGGCGAGGAGAAGACTTGCCCATGGAAACCACCATTGAAACCATAGTCGGGACGTTCTCGCATAATGCTGGAAAAATAGGCTACCTATTAGACCTGCTACCGATGGAAATAGGAAAGCGTAATGCGACTTTCATTATGGGCTCTGTTGCCGCTCTCTTATCGTCTCTCCACAGTATCCGCGATCTGGCACCAGCCAATGATCTTTCTTTCTCCAGTGATGTGGTTAAAGAAGGCTTTCGGAAGCGGTTATATTTAGCAGGTATTCCTCGAAAATTGACGGACGCGTTGTTAGCAAAACTGGATGCTATAACCCGTCAGGATGTCCTTCAGTCTCCGCTGCTGGTTTCTGCCGTTAGCACCAGTCGGGCGATCGAGTCCCTTCAGACGTCTGATCGTTCGATCGGCGTTGTGGCTTCGCCAGAAAAACGAAATGGAGGGATATCTTCGATTTTGACCTTAAGTTACCAGGAAAGCCGATATGTTGTCGATTTTTCTCGCAATACGTATGAAATTGGCCGTCATCCTAATTCTTTTGTTGTCATCAAAAATGATAAAGTTTCCCGTCTTCATGCAACCATTATTGCTCGAGATGGTAAATATATTCTGTCCGATCAAAGCCGGAATGGTACGATGGTGAGAATCGGCGGACGGCCATCGATGTTGCTGGAGCGGGCTTCGGTTGTTCTCGAAGAGGCCGGGGTTATCGCGTTGGGGGGGGATCTCGAAGAGGCTGGCGGTGATGATAGCGCGATCATCCGTTTCCATATCGCCTGATCTTCGGCCTCTGGTTTTTGCTTCCGAAATCAGCACAGTCGGAATTCGGCGCGAGGGCTCTTGAATCGGTCTTCGCTATTGCCTAGGTATTTAGCACTCACGGGTGTAGAGTGCCAAACAGTTCGCCGCATCCGTGGCTGTTCAACAGATTTATGGAGTTCATGATGAAGTTCCGCCCGCTGCATGACCGCGTTGTGGTCAAGCGCCTGGAGTCCGACGCCAAGACCAAAGGGGGCATCATCATCCCCGATACTGCCAAAGAAAAGCCCCAAGAGGGCGAAGTGATTGCGGTGGGGCCTGGCGCCCGTGATGATAGCGGAAAAGTTGTTGCGCTTGATGTTAAGGCCGGTGATCGCATTCTGTTTGGAAAGTGGTCTGGGACTGAAGTCAAGATCGATGGTGAAGATCTGTTGGTCATGAAGGAATCCGATATCATGGGCGTTATCGAGGCGTAAAGCCTTGATAATATCCTGAATTCGAGAGCCAATAGTTTATCCCATTCCAAGAATAAGGTACGACATCATGGCTGCCAAGGAAGTTAGGTTCGGAGTTGATGCGCGCACTCGGATGTTGCGCGGTGTTGACGTGTTGGCTGATGCGGTCAAAGTGACGTTGGGGCCGAAGGGGCGCAACGTGGTCCTGGACAAGTCGTTTGGCGCGCCTCGGATCACTAAGGATGGTGTGACGGTCGCCAAAGACATCGAGCTGGCCGATAAGTTCGAGAATATGGGCGCGCAGATGGTGCGCGAAGTCGCCAGCAAGGCCAGTGATCTGGCCGGCGATGGCACCACCACCGCGACCGTGCTGGCCCAGGCAATCGTGCGCGAAGGCGTCAAGGCGGTGGCCGCTGGCCTCAACCCGATGGACCTGAAGCGCGGCATCGATCTGGCGGTCGAGGCGGTGTTGGCGGACATCAAGAGCCGCTCGCGCAAAGTGTCCACCAATGCCGAAATTGCTCAGGTCGGCACCATTTCCGCCAACGGCGAAGCCGACATCGGCAACAAGATTGCCCAGGCGATGGAGCGGGTTGGAAACGAGGGTGTCATCACCGTCGAAGAATCCAAGAGCATGGAGACCGAGCTGGATGTGGTCGAAGGCATGCAGTTCGATCGCGGCTATCTGTCGCCATACTTCGTGACCAACGCCGACAAGATGACGGCGGAGTTGGATAGCCCGTTCATTCTGTTCCATGAGAAGAAGCTGTCCAACCTGCAAGCCTTGTTGCCGGTGCTGGAAGCCGTAGTGCAGTCCAGCCGGCCCTTGCTGATCGTCTCGGAAGACGTGGAAGGCGAGGCTCTGGCCGCTTTGGTGGTCAACAAGCTGCGTGGCGGTCTGAAGGTCGCAGCCGTTAAGGCACCGGGCTTTGGGGATCGCCGTAAGGCGATGCTCGAAGACATGGCGGTTCTGACCAACGGCCAAGTTATTTCCGAAGACATCGGGATTAAGCTCGAGAATGTCACCCTCGACATGCTCGGCACGGCCAAGAAGGTCCAGATCACCAAGGAAAACACCACGATTATCGATGGGGCCGGCGCCAAGGCCGACATCCAGGCGCGTTGTGGTCAGATTCGCGGGCAGATCGAAGAAGCAACGTCAGACTATGACCGCGAGAAGCTCCAAGAGCGTTTGGCCAAGCTCGCGGGCGGCGTCGCGGTGATCCGTGTCGGCGGCGCGACCGAAGTGGAAGTCAAAGAGCGCAAGGATCGCGTGACCGACGCGACTCATGCCACCCGAGCGGCGGTTGAAGAAGGCATTGTTCCAGGCGGCGGCGTGGCTCTGCTGTACGGCAGCAAGGCCCTCGATAGCTTAAAGCCGGCCAATGACGAGCAGCGGGTCGGGATCGACATCGTGCGTCGCGCGATCCAGGCTCCGGTGCGTCAAATTGCGGTCAATGCCGGTTATGACGGCTCGATTGTGGTTGGCAAGCTGATCGATCAGACCGACCTCAGCTTTGGGTTCGATGCCCAAAGCGGCGAGTACAAGGACATGATCAAGGCCGGGATTATCGATCCGACCAAGGTCGTGCGGACGGCGCTTCAGGGGGCGGCATCGGTGGCCGGCCTGCTGATCACCACCGAAGCCATGGTTGCCACCAAGCCCGAAAAGGGCGGTTCGGGGATGCCCTCGGGCGGCGGCATGGGCGGAATGGGTGGTATGGGCGGCATGGGTGACATGGACTTCTAAAACAGTCCTGACGCTCCAAGGCTAGGCCCCACCAATGGGAAACCGTTGGTGGGGCCATTTTTTTGACACGGCGCCGGTCCTCCGGGCCGCGACGGCGGCCCTGCGTCTTCGTGGACGCGAAGCCAAGGGCGCCGACGCGCCCGCCCAGCGTCTGAGGGCGCCGCAGACGTGTCAACGTCCAAGGCCATTGGTCTGAGGGCGAGCTTTAACGTGCCAACAGGTGGGCACATAGGTGCGCGAGGCGGTTCATCAACGTGCCGGTGGTTTGGTATGGCCGTTCCGTTCAGCGATGGCTGCGTCGGCCTGGGTTCCGTTTGCCCTTGTTGGCATACATGGCGGCGTCGGCGCGGCGGAGCACCAGTTCGGGGCGGTCGTCGGCGCTGTAGGGGCAACTGCCGACGCTGAGAGCTAAAGGCAGGGTGTGGCCGTGCCATACGATGGTTTCGGTGTTGAGGCGTTGGGCCAGGGCGTTTGCCCGCTCGAGGCCCTGATCCTGGTCGATCCTGGTCAGAAGAATGGTGAATTCGTCGCCGCCCAGCCGTGCCACCACATCTTGGCCCCGCACCAGAGTGCCCAGTAAAGCCGCGACCCGGCGCAACACGGCGTCTCCGGCATCATGGCCGAAGCTGTCATTGATGGCCTTAAAGCCATCCATATCCATCATTACCAGAACACCGCCGGCCGTTGGATCCCGTTGGGCGTGGGCCAATTCGCGGTTGAAATGACTGAAAAAGCCGCGCCGATTGAGCAAGCCGGTGAGTTCGTCGGTCATGGTCAGTGTTTCGAGATAGGCGATGCGCTCGGCCTGGGTGGCGATGACCTGTTGGGCTTCGGCGGCCCAAGCGAGTGCCTGACTCAGGCGGCGGTTCGGGCTGGTGCTGTCCATATCAAACAGAAACGGGGGCAGAGAGGCCGCGCGGGGGGCGTCGAAGGCCGAAGACACAGGCTCCAGCCGCTCGGTCAAGCCAAAGGCGGCAGTGGAAGCGTTGTCATACGGGCTCATGGACGATCTCCGCTTGGCTGAAGGGCCGGCACCGGACGAACAGCAAGGGCTATGCCAAGCCTTCCAAATCACCCAACGTCTTTCGTTCGCTCGTCTATCGCGACGCAAACCGGCAGATTTCGCAGGGCGGTCTTAGGCAATTTTTGCCTCCAAGGCAGAAATTGCCGACTTTTGGTCGCGTCCGCTTCACGGATGCCGTAGCATGGCGGACCTTGAATCCACCGTCTCGGACGTTCTGCGCGATGACCGATGTTACGTTTCTGACTATCCTTGTCGCAGGATGTTGGTTGATCGGGTGGGGGCCGTGCAGGCTGCTGTTACCGTCGCGCCATGTAGCCGGACGGGCTCTGGCGGCGCCGGTTCTGGGCTTTGCTCTGTTTGGCATCATGGCGGCGGTGCTGTATCGCCTGGATGTTCCCACCGGATGGTTAAGTTGGGCGTTCGGTGGTTTGGCTCTTGGCGGTCTGCTGCGGGTGATCTGGCAACGTCCCAAGGAGCCGGGGAGGGTGGGGGCGGTTTGGATTGCGGCGAGCGTGGCGGTGGGGGGGCTGCTGCTACTGCCGAAATGGACCGGGGGGCCTCAATTTTTTGTGTTCCAGGGGAATATCTGGGACCAGTTTAACTACTTGGCCAGAACCGTCAGTTATCGTGATTTTACCTATCACCAGTTGATGACGCTCGACCAAACGGGGCTCTTACTGAATAATTTTGTCGGGTTTGCGCGTGGCGAATTGCTGGCAAGGCCGGCCATTAGTATTGTTCATGCGGCGTTGCTACCATTCTCGAGCGAGCCGCCAACACTGAATGCCTATGTTTTCATGGTATTTCTACAGCTCTTGAGCTTCTTTGCTCTGGCTTTTGTGGTGGTGGCGGTGTTCGGGTCGAGAGCGAGGCTGGCGGTGGCGCTGGCGGCGGCGCTGACCTTGGGATTCTTCTTACAGTATGTGTTTGATATCAACGCCTGGAGCCAGCTCGCAGGGATGCCGCAAATTCTGTTGGCGGTGACATTTGCTCTTTTGCTGCTGGATGCGGGGGCGGAGCGGTCTCGGCGGGATGACCTTCGGTTGGCTGGCGCCATGGCGTTGACCCTGGCGGCGGCTCTCTACTATTACCCGGAAATCGTGCCGATCTATCTGGTGCCCCTGGCGGGTGTGGTTGGGCTGGCCTTGATGTCGACACCGACACAGGCGGCGGCCCGTGGTCGGGCGCTGCTGGTGGGGGGGGCGCTGCTGGTGGCGGTGGCGGTGACGGTGCCGTGCTGGGACAGCACCACCGCCTTCCTGATCCGTCAGTTCACCACGTCCATGTCACAGGCGGTGGATTGGTTTCTGTATTTTCAACGCTATTTGGCGCCTGCTGATCTCACCACCTTTTTTACAGTGGGTTATAAGACTGGCCACTATCCGCCGGATGTCTTATGGCAAGCGATTCTATTTGTGCCAATTGATCTCGTGACCGGATTGGTTGGGCTTTACATGCTACAGCCACCGATCGATTTGCCCTTGGTGGAGCGCGTGCTGTGGCGGCTGGCGGTGTTGGCTGCCCTTGGGGCGCTGTTGATTCCGGCGCTTTCGGTGGTCTGGAAGGCCGCTTGGCGGGGCGATGATCGGACGGCGGGGATGCTGCGCTTGACACTGTTGGCGCTGCTGGTGCCTTTGCCGTTCGTCCTGTTGGGCAAGCTTTGGAGCGCAGGTAAGGCCATCGCCATGATCGGCCCGTTCTTGTTTCTGTTGGTGGTGGCGCCGCTGTTGCGAACCGCAGAGATGCGCGCTTGGCGCGGGCCGGCCTTGGTATTTTTGGCAATTCAGCTCGGTTTTGGTTTGGTTCGGCCTTTGGCCGCCACCCATCCCGACGGCATCCATTATCCGCTGCCCTATCCCAGCATCCAGCGGGCCGATCTTAAGACCGGCCTGTCATGGGACTTGAAACGCTGGAATGCGACGCTTCGAGGATGTCATCGGATTATCGTGGATACCGAGAACCCCTTCTTAGAACGCTATGTTCAGTTGTATTTAACCGACATGAAAATCGTGTGGTGGTCAGCGCGACCTCTGAACGGGTATTTTGACCGTGGCTTGGTGCTGGGGCTTCAACCGGCTCGCGGGGAACCGGATTGCCGGGTGACCGACCAGAATCCGACAGAGCAGACTCCTGGGGTGATGGTTATCACTCTTGGAAGGTCGCCCGGAGGTCAGGGAGGGTGACGCAAAAGCCCGCTTCCCAAAGGCCCCCGGCTCCTTTGGTGGGGCCAGGGCAAAGCCAAGGGGGGGACGCTCTTCTAGTGCCTCATCAGGCGTAGCCATGGGATGAAGCCCAGTCCCACCAGGGCCGGGCTTCGGCGGCTGTCCAGGTCGGGCCGTGGCCACTGTAGAGCCGGGTGGAAGGGGCCAGCGTTTCAAGCAGGCGCCCGATGGAGGCCGTCAGCGTTGGGCCGTGACCGCCAGGCAAATCGGTACGGCCGATCCCTTGATTGAACAAAGTATCGCCGGTAAAGGCGAAGCCGTCGAAGAGATAGCAGACCCCACCCGAGGTATGGCCTGGGGTGAACACCACCCGCACATCAAAACCGTCATATTTCAAGGTCGGCTCGCCGCTAAAATACTCGAGTCGACGCGGAGGAGATAGGCGTTGCCGCATTAAGGCGCCCGCCCAACTGGCCAAACCGGCGATAATCGGCTGTTCCTCTTGATGAGCGCGGCAGGGCACAGCGAACACCGCCTGAAGGTCGAAAACGCCGCCCAAATGATCGGGATGGCCATGGGTCAATAGAATCTCGGTGGCCGTGCCATGATTCTCGGAAACTGCCGCCGCGATTCGGTTTGCCTCCCCACCGGGATCGATCACCACTTGCTGCCCGGTTGGACGATGCCGAACGACATAGCAGTTTTCATACCAAGGCGGGGTGTTGACCACAGTGGTAATCGAGAAGTCGCCGATGGTATCACAATCGTTTTTCGATAACATTATGCCTCTCCTTGATCATCTGAAAAATATTACCAGTTCTTATACCGACGGCCCTAGACAATGATCCGTGCCGTTGGTATCGGCGGCGACTGCCGCCGCGCGCCTCATGGCGCGAAGCCAAGGGCGCGGATGCGCCCGCCCGGCGTTTGAGGGCGCTGTGGACGTGTCAACGTCCAAGGCCATTGGTGTTAGTCATTGGCCACGGAATATCGGACGTCTTTTTTCGGAAAAAGCGGCCAGCCCTTCACGATAGTCTTCACTCTCTCCGATACTGCGGCGCAACTCCTGGAGTCTCTCCAGATCAGCCGAAGCCCAACCGCCGCTCTGGTCTAAAAGGCCCAACTGCTCTTTGGTCGCAGCGATGGTCAGCGGCGCATTGGCCGCGATGATGCGGGCCAGATCAAGCGTGAAATCGGTGATGGAATCCGCCGGGACCACATGATTGACCAATCCCAACGCCCAGGCCCGTTGAACTGGGATCGGTTGCGCGGTGTAGATCAGCTCCTTCAGCAAAGCACGAGGCATCGCGCCGGCCAGAGTTTGCAGGCCAAACAGGCCGTAAGGGACGCCAAGCCGAGCGGGCGTGATGGCGAAGGTGACGTTAGGGGTCGCGACGATCAAGTCGCAGGCAAACACCACTTCGCAGGCGCCCCCCCAGACTCCGCCCTCAAGGAGGGCGATGACCGGAGCAGGGAAATTTTGGAGCCTTTGCACCAGAGCCCGCAAAGGTTCGCTCCACCCCAGCGGATCCCGCCGCGACGAGGGGAGTTCGTCGATGTCATGACCGGAAGACCAGACCGTAACCTCCGGCCGCGCCCGCACCACCACCACTCGAGTCGAGTCCGTCCGCACGAGGTCGAGCGCACTCAAAAGCTCGCTGATGAGCGCGTCGCTCAACGCATTTCGCTTTTCGGGGTGATCCAGGGTCAGAACCGCAATGGCCCCGTCCTTCGCCATCGAAACTCGTGCCATGGCGGATCGCCTCTTTGAAGACGGGGTGCGGTTGATCCCTAGGTCGCAGTCCGCTCTTTTTCAGGGATAGGCACATCGATCCGTCGTGATTTCAATAAAGGATCTCGCCCCAGCGACTGCCGTAAAGCGATATTCCGTATTATCGACCACAACAGATTGGTGGAGAGGCAGCACGCCGGAGACCACCGTTTCCTTGCCGCCTTGGGGCGTGATATGCAAGGTCAGCGGGGCGGTGGGGTCGAACCAGCCTTCAGAATCGCCGGACCCATCATGGGCCGATTGACCATCCCCGGTCACGGTGATGGTGCTCCCGGCAAAGCCGACCGAACGGTTGGGAGAACGGTAAATGGGCGTCGAAGGCTGCAATCTTTTGGTCTCAGGCTGCTGACAATTTCTCTTGTTTTGAGCGGATGTGATCACGAAGGCTAGCCGATCCGGGGCCACGCCGGCGGCGAGGCGCTCGGCGGCGGCCTGCGTCAACTGGGCAAGATCGCCTTTCGGGACATCGTGTTCCAATTGTTTCTCAAGATCGCCAGCCCGTGCCTCAGCCGTTTTGGCGGCTTCCCGCAGTTGACCGACGTAAAGCTCAAGCTCGCCCTTTTGTCGGGCCAATTGGGTTACTTCATCGCGCAACCCCGCGTCGCGCCCTTTCAACTGTTCGATACCCATTTGGTAAGCAAACAGGCCGACACCCAGGACAAATAGGACGAATAGAAAGAATTTGACGAAACCCGTCCATACCCGTCGCCGGTACCGACGTTCGGAATCGTAAAGGCCAAGCGTCATCGTCAATGATCCGATTCGGGTTCCAGGCACGGAGTCGAACTGTCACGGCTGGTGTCGCCGCTGACACGAAGACCCCTTTGCGGCGGTTGCCTTGCCGCCGAGGTCGCTCTGACGGGGCGTCCACCGCAGGCTCATGGCTAGACAGAAAGCGGGATTATTGCAAGATGTGATACCGACGAGTCCTGACAATGATACCATCGGGCCTTGGTGGTGATACCATCGAGCCTTGATATACCATCGAGCCTTGATGGTGACTCATCAAGGCTGCCCTCGGACGCCGGGCGGGCGCATCCGCGCCCTTGGCTTCGCGCGCATGGGCGCGCGGGGCCGCCGTCGCGGCCCGAGGACCGGCGATGTGTCAGTATCAGGGCTCGCCGGTATGACTCGTATGACTCATCAAGGCTGCCCTCAGACGCCGGGCGGGCGCCTCCGCGCCCCCTAGAGTCCACACACTGGGGCTTCGCGTCCACGAGGACGCGGGGCCAAGGGCGCGGATGGGCTCGCCCGGTTCACACTGGGGGCTTCGCGCGCGTGGGGGGCGCCGTTATGTCCAGAGAACTGGCATTATATCATCGTCATAAAGGCCATAGCAGAAAGGAGTGCGTCAGTGAACAGAAGTTATGTCCCGGCATTGTTGCTTGATCGTGATGGTGTGATCAATTACGACCATGGTTATGTCGGGACTCCAGAGCGTTTTCAATTTTGTGATGGACTTTTTGATCTCGTCAATCGTGCAATTGATTGCGGCTATCGGATCGTCGTTATCACCAATCAGTCTGGAATTGCGCGAGGCTACTATTCCGAAGCCGAGTTTTACCGGCTTTCGGCGTGGATGGCGCAAGTCTTTGCCGATCGTGGGGCCGCGCTTTCGGGGGTTTTTCATTGCCCGTATCTGCCCGGAGCCCAGATGCCTGGCTATGATCGCGACAGTTTTTGGCGAAAGCCGAATCCGGGGATGATTCTGGAGGCGGCTCGGAGTCTCGATCTGGATCTGACCCGCTCCATCTTCCTCGGCGATCAAGCCAGCGACATGACCGCCGCTGCGGCGGCTGGGGTTGCGAAGCGGGTGCTGATTCGCCCCGAGGCGTCCTTCTGTGCCGTGACCGAGGCCGACCTGCTTATCCGTAGGCTCTCGGAGCTGACGGATTGCCTACGCCCCGCCAGCAGCCAGGACACCCGCGCGCCCATGCGCGCGAAGCCAAGGGTGCCTCGCGTCTGAGGGTTAGCCTTGATGGTGACTCATCAAGGCTGCCCTCAAGACGCCGGGCGGGCGCCTCCGCGCCCCCTAGAGTCCACACACTGGGGCTTCGCGTCCACGAGGACGCGGGGCCGCCGTCGCGGCCCGAGGACCGGCAGTGTGTCATCGTTATAGCTCGCCGGTATCAGAGGTCCGCCTGAACCCCTGAGCGGGTCAATTGATCGGCTAAGATGGCTTTCAAACGCACCAACCCGGCTTCTGTAAAGGCTTCCGCCCGAGCCACCAGAACATCTTGGGTGTTGGACGCGCGCAACAGCCACCAACCATCGGGAGTGTTGACCCGCACCCCGTCAATGTCGTTGACCGTCACCCCATCCTGAAGCAGCCGTGTCTTCACCTCATTGACCACCGCAAATTTCCGCTCTTCACTCACCTGGAAGCGGATTTCCGGAGTGTTGATTACGGCGGGCAGACGGTCACGTAACGTCGCCAAAGGAACCCCGGCCTGGGAGACCAACGCCAGCAGGCGCACCGCACAATATAAAGCGTCGTCGAAACCGTACCACTTATCCGCGAAGAAAATATGGCCGCTCATTTCGCCGGCCAAGGGCGAGCCAGTTTCGGCCATCTTGGCCTTCAGCAAGGAATGGCCGGTTTTCCACATCAAGGGCTGACCGCCCAACCGGGCCACTTCGTCAAACAAGGTCTGACTCGCCTTCACGTCGGCGATGATGGTGGCGCCGGGATGACTCTTAAGCACCACTTCGGCATAAAGCGCCAGAAGCTGATCACCCCAAACAATGCGGCCCAAATGGTCGATCGCGCCGATCCGGTCCCCGTCGCCGTCAAAGCCAATCCCCAGGTCGCAGCCCTGCTCGGCCACCACCCGCTGAAGGTCAACCAAATTCTCGGCAACCGTCGGATCAGGGTGATGGTTAGGGAAAGTGCCATCGATGGCATCAAACAACAGGACATGCTCGCCCGGCAACCGAGCGGTCAGTCGGCGCAAAATCTCCCCGGTGGCGCCATTCCCGGCATCCCACGCGACTTTCAGGGGGCGCTGGCCGTCATAATCCCGAAGCAACCGCTCGACATAAGCTTCGCGAACATCAATCTCAACTGCGGCCCCCGAACCGTCCACGTAGTCGGCGGCAGCCGTGGCGGCTCCCAAATCCTGAATCGACTGCCCATAGAACGGCCCCTTCCCCAACATCATTTTGATGCCGTTGTAGTTGGGGGGATTATGCGAGCCCGTGATCATCAGTCCAGCATCGGCCTGCCGTTCCCGAGTGGCATAATACAGCATGGGAGTCGGCCCCAAGCCGATCCGCTCGACGGTCAGACCGCACGCCACCAGCCCCCCAACCAGGGCGGCTTCCAGGTCCGGCGAGCTAACCCGACCATCATAGCCGACGCACACGCGCCGCCCCCCCTGGCGCACCACCAGCGTCCCAAAGGCGCGGCCCAGCGCCCGGAGATCCGCCGGATTCAGGGTGTCTCCAACCACACCACGAATGTCATATTCGCGCAGAATGGTCGGGTGGAAACGGTGCGCTTCGGTCATTCCTGATCCTCTATTGATCGACTTCAACCGCCGCTGGACGCCGTCCCGGACGCCCAATCGACGAATACTCGAATCCAGCCGCCGCCATATCGTTGGGGCTGTAAACATTGCGCAGGTCAACAATCACGTTGCCTCGCATCAAACGGCGCACACGACTTAGATCGAGTGCCCGGAACTCGTTCCACTCGGTCAACAGCGCCATGGCATCGGCGCCGGTCAAAGCGTCAGAAGCATCCTGGCACCAATGAATCCCCGATAGCAACCGCTTGGCCTCGCTCATGCCTTCGGGATCATAGGCCCGCACCGTGGCGCCGGCAGCTTGCAGAGCCGGCAGAATATCCAACGAAGGGCTGTCGCGCATGTCGTCGGTGTTGGGTTTGAACGTCACCCCCAATACGGCGATGGTCCGCCCCGCCACCGAGCCGCCACAAGCGGCGATGATCCGCTCGGCCATCTGCTTCTTGCGGCGATCATTGATCTCGACCACGGTCTCGACGATCCGCACTGGGGAGCCCGCATCCTGCGCGGTTCGAACCAGTGCCAAGGTGTCCTTGGGAAAGCAAGATCCTCCGTAACCGGGCCCCGGATGCAGAAACTTCTTGCCAATCCGCCCGTCCAAACCGATGCCGCGCGCCACATCATGCACATCGGCGCCGACTCGCTCGCACAGATCGGCCATCTCGTTGATGAAGGTGATCTTGGTGGCCAAAAAAGCATTGGCCGCATATTTGGTCAGCTCGGCGGTTTCCAGCGTGGTCATCACGATCGGCGTTTCGATCAGATACAAAGGCCGGTATAGGCGACGAAGAATCTCTCGTGCACGCTCAGACTCGGTCCCAATCACCACCCGATCGGGACGCATAAAATCGCCGATAGCCGAGCCCTCACGCAGAAACTCGGGATTTGAGGCCACGTCAAAGTCAGCATCCGGTCGAGCTTTTCGAATAATCCGCTCGACCTCCCGCCCGGTTCCGACCGGCACTGTCGATTTGGTGACAACCACGGTGTAGCCGTCAAGACCGCGCGCCAGTTCTTCGGCGGCACCGAAGACATAGCTCAGATCGGCGTAACCATCGCCGCGCCGGGACGGCGTGCCGACCGCGATGAACACTGCATCGGCCCCAGCCACCGCAGACTGTAAATCAAGAGAGAAGGATAACCGCCCAGCCTGGACGTTCTTTTGAACCAGATCGTCCAATCCCGGTTCGAAAATCGGGATTTCTCCCTGACTCAGCCGGGCAATTTTATCCGCGTCTTTGTCAACGCAAATCGTTGTGCCGCCCAATTCCGAGAAACAAGCGCCGGACACCAGCCCCACATACCCTGTCCCGATCATGGCAATGCGCATTTCGCCCTCTCTCCTTGCTGCCGTCCTCGGACGACCCCGGCCAACTCCTCAGGACGTGTATTTTTTCAGAACCTGTCGAACATTCTCTGCCATCTCCGGTCGCGTTAGAGCGTGAGCGATGGTGGCTTCTAAAAATCCCACCTTGCCACCACAATCAAATCGCGTCCCCTCGAACCGCAACCCATGAAAAGGCTGGACCCCAACCAAATTGGCCATGGCATCGGTCAACTGGATTTCATTTCCCGCGCCGCGTTCGTGGCGGGACAAATGATCCATGACCTCTGGCTGTAAGATATAACGGCCAATAATCGAGAGGGTCGAAGGCGCATCGGCAGGAGCCGGTTTTTCCACCAATCCTTCGACAGTCACTAGCCGGCCATCATCTGCACCAATCCTTAAAATACCGTAGCGATTGGTATGCTCACGCGGAACATTTTCCACCGCAACAATATTCCCACCGACCTCTTGATAGGCTTCAACCATCTGCTTAAGGCAGGGCTTATTGGCCAGCACATAGTCGTCAGGTAGAATAATAGCGAAGGGGTCTCGCCCAACCACCGCGCGCGCACACCAAACCGCATGCCCTAACCCCAAGGGCTGCTGTTGACGAGTATAAAACAATTTTCCGGGGGGAATTTCAGTTTGGCGTACCGCTTCCCGCCCCTCGACATTGTTTTTAATCTCTAAAAACCGATTGAGTTCGCTATCTGCATCGAAATGATCCTCGATAGCGCGCTTGCCCCCGCCAGTCACGAAGACAAACTCTTCAATACCCGCGTCTCGGGCTTCCTCAACCGCATGCTGGAGTAGCGGCTTATCAACCAAAGGCAGCATTTCTTTGGGAATTGCCTTGGTTGCGGGCAAGAAACGCGTCCCGAGTCCGGCTACCGGGAACACGGCCTTGAGTACGGGTTTTTTCATGGAGATCTCGTCAGGAAAAAACGTTCGGCGGCCTTCGATGACGTTTGCATCACCCCTGTGCGCAGCGGCCCAGACCTTGGGGCTTATTGCCATAGCTTCCGGTGTACGCGCAACCCCCCTCCCGGTATGCAGGGCCTTATGGATCATATCGGCGCGCCGGAGAACAACGACACGTCGCCGCTCTTCGGGCCAATCGCAGCCTCGTGCGCCTATGTGCCCGCCCGGTGTCTGATACCGGCGAGCTATAACGATGACACACTGCCGGTATCGGGCCGCGACGGCGGCCCCGCGTCCTCGTGGACGCGAAGCCAAGGGCGCGGAGGCGCCCGCCCGGCGTCTGAGGGCAGCCTTGATGAGTCACCATCAAGGCTCGAGGGTATGAGGGCAGCCTCGATGGGGACAACAATCAGGGCCCGATGACGTCAGCCATAGATCAACCAGTGACGAAGCAACGCCGAAACCGCATGGGGGCGTTCGAGGGGCGGAAGGTGGCCGCAGTCTTCAATGATGATATGACGGGCCCCAGGAATCGCCTCAGCAATTTCCGCAACCCGCTCTGGCGGCGTTAAGGCGTCTTCCCGGCCTCCGATGACCAGAGTCGGACAGGCAATGACGCCCAAACTCGGACGGCTATCGGGCCGGCCCATAATGGCGGTCTGTTGCCGCACAAAAGCTTCCTGACCCACCCGCTCGGCCATGGCCATCACGGTGACGGTCAGGGAACTATCAGACTGACGATCTGGATGGATCAACAAGGGCAACAATCGTGGCGTCACGCCCCGGAACCGGCCTGTGCTGGCCAAAGCGATCAAAGCGCGTCGGCGCGTCACCTGTTCGGGCGTGTCGGGGCGTGCCGACGTATCGACCAACGCCAGCTTGATCACCCGCTCGGGCGCCCGGCGCATGATCTCAAACGCCACATATCCGCCCATCGACAGGCCCGCCAAGGCAAACCGCTGGGGCGCCTGGGACAGCACCGCCTCGGCCAGCACAGCAACGCTATCCCCTTGAGTCAGATCAGCAACTCTCGAGTCGGCAACGTCTGCGAGGTGGCGCACCTGGCACTCCCATAGGGCCCGATCACACAACAATCCGGGCAAAAACAGCAAAGGAATGCGATCATCTGCACTGGCATTGGTCATTGATACACCAAAGGCTTGAGGTCTTGACGGCAAACGGGCTTGCTTTCCCCAAGCCATCCTGACGAACATGGTAATCCAGCCTCCCCCCACCCGCCAAGCCGCCCGCCAAGCGAGATGAAAGCGAACCGACGAGGGGCCAGGCCGCGTTATAACCTTGACAGATCGGTTTGACTTTCTATGCTGGTCCGGTAATAGAGTGGGTGATAACGGTCAGCCTTTCTGGCTTACAGAGGTTTGCCGCACAATCTCCCCCCGCTTCTCACACCAGAAATAGGCAGGATGCGTTTTTCAGACCTTGGGCTCGGACCGGACGTTCTGAAGGCGGTCGAGGAAACGGGCTACACCCAGCCGACGCCAATTCAGGAACAGGCGATTCCACTGGTTCTGCAAGGGCGTGATATCTTGGGATGCGCCCAAACCGGGACCGGCAAGACCGCGTCCTTCACTCTCCCAATGATCGATATCCTGGCCTCGGGCCGGGCTCGGGCGCGGATGCCGCGCTCGCTGATCTTGGAACCCACACGAGAACTCGCCGCGCAGGTCGCCGAAAATTTCGAGACCTATGGCAAGTTCAACAAGCTCAACATGGCCTTGTTGATCGGCGGAGAGGCCTTTTCGGATCAGGTCCGCAAACTTGATCGCGGTGTCGACGTGCTGATTGCCACGCCGGGCCGCATGATGGACTTGTTCGATCGTGGCAATATCCTGTTGAGCGACATCAAGGTGTTCGTGATCGACGAGGCCGACCGTATGCTTGACATGGGGTTTATCCCCGATATCGAGCGGATCGTGTCGCTCTTGCCACGTTTGCGCCAAACCTTGATGTTTTCGGCGACCATGCCGCCGGAAATCCGGCGACTCGCCGATGCCTTCCTGATCAACCCGCGTGAAGTGACGGTGGCCCCGCCGGCATCGCCAGCAGAAACCGTTGAGCAAAAACTGATCATTGCCCCACGTAATGATAAGCGAAAGCTGCTTCGGCACTTACTAAGAACTCAGGACGTTAAAAATGCCCTGATTTTTTGTAATCGTAAGCGCGATGTGACGATCCTGTATCGCTCTTTGGAGCGGCACGGTTTTAGTGTCGGCTCGCTTCATGGTGATATGCCGCAGAATCGGCGAACCGAAACGCTGGAAGCTTTCAAGTCAGGGCAACTGTCGCTGCTGGTTTGCAGCGACGTGGCGGCTCGGGGGCTCGATATTGCCGGCCTTAGCCATGTTTTCAATTTTGACGTGCCGATTAGCGCCGAAGATTACGTCCACCGCATCGGTCGTACCGGTCGGGCTGGCCGTTCCGGTTGCGCTTTCATGCTGGCGACTGGAGAAGACGGGAAGCAGATTGCTGCCATTACCCGCCTGATCAAGCGTGAGATACCCCGCATCGCTTTGGATAGCTTGGAGGGCTTGGAAGGCGTGGGTGAAGAAACCGAACGTCCGACGGCCCCCGAGGGTGAGGGGCGCGAGCGGAGTGGCCGAGGCCGGGAGCGGGAGCGTCCCCGTCGCGAGGGCAACCGTGAAAAGGTCGCCGTCCGCGACGATAGCCGTGATTCTCTGACGGGCGGGCGATTGGCAAGTGGGCCTAGCAGTGCTCCGCGCCGCCCGGAGCCTCTGGCACGAACCGGCATCGATCCGTCGCGACGGCGCCGCCGTTACGACGAGGATGATGACGTGCCCGTCCTGGGATTCGGCGACCATATGCCAGCGTTCTTAATGCGTCCGGCCCGTCCGAATCGTGATCAAGAGCTTCTCAGTTCTGAGGAATAAAAGGGGTGCGGACGGTTTTTGTTCCCGTCCGCACCCCTGAAACCAGCCCCGCCGCGTATCCTTCAGAGGAGGCGGCGAGTCAGGCCGGTTCTCGCGGTGGATATTTCGAAGGTCTGTGGTTTTTTTGGTAAGATGCTACCGAATCGGTCGCGTTAGCCGTGTCCAAAACCTCTTCAACCATGGTTGCTTTCAAGGCGCTTCAGTCGATAGCTTTGCGATCCGGTGGTCACTGCTGTTGACAGGCGGGGCAGCATTGACCAAAGGTGCGCTTATGCGTGTTGTCACTGACAAGACCGCCCGGCGCGGTCGAAGAGGCCGATCGCCAATGTGCTACCGGACCACCATCATCGCCCTCACCGGCCTATGTGTCTTGCTTGCCGCAGCAACGAGCCAAGCGGCGGAGGGTGGCGACGGCGCACTCGGGAAAAAGTCAGCCCAACGGACTCACGAGCCGACGCTGCTCACCGCCGACGATCTCACATCGGATGAAAGCCTGTCTTTGGTGGTGGCCCGTGGTCATGTGGACTTGGTCCAAGGTGAGCGGAAAATCCAGGCCGACGTCATCACCTATAATCAAAAAACCAAAGTCGTCATCGCCACGGGCAATGTCAGACTGTTTGAACCCGATGGCGAGGTGATGTTTTCCGACTATGCCGAGTTGACCGACGATCTTAAGGAAGCCTTCATTCATGACGCCCGTGTGATCATGAGTGACGCCTCCCGAACAACCGGCACCGAGGCGGCCAGAACCCTTGGCCGCTACACGCGCATGAACCACGTCACTTATTCGCCTTGCTACTTGTGCTCTGAAACTCCCGGCACGCCGCCAGTCTGGCAACTTCGAGCCGACAAATCCGTTCACGACAATGTCGATAAAGACATTCGTTATACAGATGCCTATATCGACCTTTTGGGTATTCCCGTCTTTTATGCGCCCTACTTTTCGACCCCTGACCCGACTGTGAAGCGTCGGAGCGGGTTTTTGACCCCGATTTACGGAAGCGATAGTAATTTAGGCTTCTCTCTTAGCGACAGCTATTATTTTGATATTAATCCTGACCTTGATGCGACGTTGAAAGCCACCTATTACACCTTGCAAGGCCCCATGCTGGGTGGCGAGGTCCGTAAGCGTTTTGATAGCGGTTTGGTTCAGTTTGACGGTGAATTGATCCACGCGGATAGCACCGATGCCTCGTTGCTGCCCTCGGGACAAACGCCAAATAAAATTTGGCGAGGCTACGCTAACGGCAGCGCCTTATTTGATATTAATGATACGTGGCGCATGGGTGGTGACCTTAATATCGCCAGCGATCCTAATTACTTACGGCAATACTACAGTTATTCAGGAAGCCTGCTGACCAGTCGGCTTTATGCAGAAGATTTCTTTGGTCGTGATTATGCCACTATTCGCGGCTACCATTTCCAAGACTTACGCGTCAACAACACCCAGGCGGCGCCCAATGTGGCTCCGTTGGCCCAGTATTCGGCGTTGGGAGAGCCCGACTCGCTGTTGGGGGGGCGCTGGTCCCTGGATACTGGCTTGGTCGGTCTCACACGGACATCAACTGGACCGGATCAGACACGCTTTTCGCTGGAACCCGGATGGGCTCGGCAGTTGGTTTCCGATACGGGATTGGTGACAACGGTCAATGCCAGGGCGCGGGCCGATATCTGGAACTACCAGAATTACCAAAGACCGGAGAGCTGGAATACCGATGGGGCATCGGTGATGTCGACCTCGACTTCAACCGTTGGGATGAGTCAGGGCTCAGCTTATCGGGCTTTCCCCCAAGGGCAGGTTAAGGTTTCCTATCCGCTGGTTCGTAACGGAGAGTCGACGCAGACGTTGGTGGAACCTATGGCGGCGGTGACAGCAGCGCCACGAATCAGCCAAAACCCGCTTTATCCCAACGAAGACAGTCAGGATGTTGAGCTTGATGCCACCAGCCTGTTCCAGATGAATCGGTTCGTTGGGCAGGATCGCCAAGAAGGCGGCCAACGGGTAACTTACGGTGTGCGGACGGGCGTTTTTGGCTTTAACCAAGGCTCGGGCTCGGTCTTCTTTGGCCAGGATTACCGACTCGATAAATATCAAGTATTCGACAACACCACCGGCCTAGCGGATCAGCGTTCGGATTATGTCGGGCAAATTGATCTGAGCCCAGCTTCGTGGCTCTATCTGAATTATCATGCCAACTTGCATCCCGACACCTTTGACCCTAGGCGAGAGACGATTACAGCGGCTGCGGGTGTTCCGGCTTTCAACCTCAGCAGCTCATTCCATTACGATCAGCAGATACAGGATCCGGTTAGTTACCAGTTGAGCAAGCAGGAATACACCACGTTCGGTATGAACTCTCAGATCAGCCGGTATTGGTCAGCATCTTTCAGCCAAAGCCTGGAACAATTGCCGGTGAATCAGCCCACTACTTCTGCTTTTGTGCTGACCTATAGCGATGAATGCTTAATTTTCCAGACGTTTGCCAATATCAACTGGGCAGTTCAGCCTGGTTTGCCGCCAGGCCAAACAGTTTATTTCCGCTTGGTTTTCAAGGGATTGGGCGAGGTTAAGTCACCGGGCTTCTCTCTCAGCGGCTTGGAAGGGTCTTCACCCACCACCACCCACTGAGACCAATGGCCTTGGACGTTGACACGTCTGCGGCGCCCTCAGACGCCGGGCGGGCGCCTCCGCGCCCTTGGCTTCGCGTCCACGAGGACGCGGGGCCGCCGTCGCGGCCCGATACCGGCAGTGTGTCATCGTTATAGCTCGCCGGTATTATCCCTGTGTCAGCTCTGCCGCGATTCGCGCGGCAGCAGCAGCGGGGTTTTTGTCTTGGGTGATCGGCCGTCCAATCACCAGATAGTCGGCACCGGCGGCCCGCGCTTGAGCCGGCGTCATAACCCGCTTCTGGTCGCCGTGCAGACTGGCTGCGGGGCGAATGCCGGGAACCATGATCACAAAATCAGGGCGGGTTTGATCGCGCACCAGCGCAATCTCGTGGGGTGAGCAAACCACGCCATCCAAGCCGGCATCCTCGGCCAGTGCCGCTAATCGGGCGACCTGGGCCGCGACCGGCGGTTCCTGGCCTACCGTGAACAGTTCCCGGTCGGTGAGGCTGGTCAGAACTGTGACTCCCAGTAGTCGGGGGCGGGGCACACCAAGACGGGCGGCTTCGCTGGTGGCGGTTTCGGCGGCAGCTTTCATCATGGCGGCACCGCCACTGATATGGACCGTTAAAAAGGTCGGGACCAAGGCGACCGCTGCTCGCACCGCGCCGGCGGCGGTGTTCGGAATATCGTGGAATTTCAGGTCCAAAAACAGCGGCAGTGCGGTTTGGCCGACCACAGCCCGCACCCCGGCAGGGCCGTGGGCGGCGAAGAATTCCAGTCCCAGCTTGATCCCCCCCACGGCGCCGGTCAATTGCCGCGCCAGTCGCTGGGCCAACTCCAGATCGGTGGTGTCTACGGCACAGAACAGGCAAAAACCGGGATGGCTCACGAACGTATCCTCCTCAAGAGTCTGCGCCATCAAAACCAGAAACCGGCTTCGGCGGCAAGGGGGAGGCTGTTTTTTGGGAGGTGATCGGACCTTGCGCCGGTGTCGGCGAAACCTCGATGGTTTCGATCATTCCTGGGATTGCTCTGGCGTTACGAAACCGCTATCGTCTCTCTCGCAATCGCAGAGTCTTTGAAAGCACGCTTCCACCAAGAGGCGTCGCAACCAGAGTGCAGTGAATCAAATACTGTATTCTGTCGAGATTACCAGGGGAGTATCGCATGCAACAGTGGAAAATACTCGGTGGCGCGGTCACGTTGAGTCTTGGTCTGGTCGTCACAGCAGTCTTTTCGGGGGCGGCTGTGGCTCAACAGGTACCGGCGTCCGTGGTCGCTCAGGCAGCGCCTGCGGCGGTTCCCGCTCCGGTGGTTGCTGTGGCTCCTGCTTCCAGCCCAGCCGTTGCGGCGGCCAAGCCAGCGGCTGAACGGAAGGTGGTGCGTGCGCGGGACTTGATGACTCCAGCCGAGCGGCAGGCTTATCGCCAAGCGTTGCGGTCGGCAGCCACCCAGGAAGTGCGGATTCAGATTCGCGATCGGATGCGGGAAGAGCTGCGTCGGCGCGCCCTTGAGCGTGGCGTTGAACTCGCCGGGTGGGGCGGCGAGCGCGAAGGTGCCGAAGGGGGGCGGGAACGTGAGGGCGGGAACCGCGTCTCCTTGCCGCCGCGCGAGCCCTGATACCCGATCATAAGGCCGATTAAGTCAGGGAGGCTGCGCTCAGGATAGCGCAGCCTCCCTGGGTCTTGCAGGGCGCTGCCCCATAGGCGCTCCCAGGGCGTTCGCGGCTTCGATCCGCTTGGGCCGGCCATAGGTTCCAGTGATATGCCCTGTCTGGATGTATTTAAACATCAGGTGGCTGGCGTTTATGTAGGTTTCAATGCCGATCCGATAGGAAAGCAGACTCTTATACGAAAGATATGTAAAAAATCATATCGTGACGACTAATATTATAATTGATAGTAATCATTTTCTTAAATTTTGGAAACATATAGGTGATGCTGATAATAAAATTCGGTATATGGACTATTTTATATTTTATGAGTTTAATTTAGATGCGACGCTCCATGTTTATATCTACTGCCCATTTTTTGGGGATTGCAACCAGTTTGTCCACGAATGGGAGAAGCTCATCTTCAACAATTTGCGTATTCATTGGTAAGCTGGCAAAGCATCCGGAGTGCGGCATAAGAAATCGACGTAGCCACGGGGAAATCGGGTGAGAGAATCAGTGGTACGTGACTGATTTCATTGGGCACATCTGGCAGGAACGAGCGACGGGCTTTGCCGCAGAACTCATACCATCGGGCCTTGATGGTGACTCATCAAGGCTGCCCTCAGACGCCGGGCGGGCGCATCCGCGCCCTTGGCTTCGCGTCCACGAGGGCGCGGGGCCGCCGTCGCGGCCCGAGGACCGGCGATGTGTCAGTATCAGGGCTCGCCGGTATCAGACGCCGGGCGGGCGCCGCAGACGTGTCAACGTCCAAGGCCATTGGTATGAGCGCCTTGTTGATTATGGCACCTCTCCCTGTCCGCCGTCGATCAGGGGCGCCGAAAGGTCAGCCCGGCGGCCATTGACGCCGGGGTTGGCGGGAGGGGAGGCGGGCACGATCGGCCCGCTGAGGGCGTCCAGCACCGATAACCAGCCCAGCGTCACAATCGGCGCCAGGGCCTGTCCCACATAGCAAGCACTGGAGGCTACGAACGCCGTGGCCGCCGCCGCTTCCAGGACAGCGCGGGGGGTCAGGACGCCGCGCAAGGCGGCTCCCAAGGCTGCCGGCCCGCCCATGCCGGCAAGGATTCCAGCCCCGGCGGCGGACGTTACGACGGCACAACCGATGCCACCGACCTCGCTGTCGGTGAAAGGGGAGGCCAGTTGGTCAAAGACCGGCGGGCTGCGCGGAGCCTGAGCCGCAACCGGACCTGCCAGCAGCAAGGCCGTCAAGGCCATCGGGAATGCCGCGAGTGCGGAGCGGTCAAAGGCCATGGCGGAAGACCCAGGAGAAGAGGAGCGGGGAACAGCAGAACACTCTGGCGGGGATCCCCGGAGGCACAGCCTCCACGAAAGGGGCCTGGGGTCTTCGTAACGCCCGCCAGTGATCCTGACCAGAACCCCGCCACCCTAGCCGATGAACCATTGCCCTGCAAGGCTGAGGCGATCTCTGGGACGTCTGGGTTGTTTTTTGGCGGGTTATTTTTTGGCCGGTCGGCGGAGATCGATTTCAACGCCGGGGTCTCCGGTGAATTCGACCAGGATATTTTCATCGCGCACAATATACTGACAGGCCAAGCGGTAGGGTGGCGGCAAATCATTGACTTCGGCTTGCTCCAGGCGTTCCCGAGTCAGCTTGCCGTTAACGCTGAGGGTCAGCTTTTCCTTTTCCGAAAGAGATATGGCCAGCGGTTTCTTATCGTCGAGATAGGTTACCTTGACCAGACAGGAGCCGCATTCGCCATCTTGGCATTGGAACGGAATCGGAATGCCATGTTTCTTGGCAATGGCCAGCAGCGTGCCGGTATCGCCAGCCGTGCCGTAGACCGTGATGTCTTTTCCCATGTTCAGGCCGCTGAACGTAATGTTGGCCATGGAGCCCCTCCAAGATCGGTTGTGAAGACGCCAAACCGCCACACCGGAAAGGGGGTGGCGTCGTTCTCCAGGCCGATCAAGCAAAGTCGGTGCCAGACAGAATTTCGGGCCGGAAGGGGCAATTTTCAGAGCCGGCACGCGGCTAGATCGGCGCAATGTCGGGTGTTGAACCCGCAGATGTCCGACACTCGACAACGATCACGGCCCCATGGGGGCTACCGGCTGGGAACCGGCGGCGTCTGGGAATAATCGTAGAAGCCACGGCCCGTCTTCCGGCCCAGCCAGCCGGCTTCGACATATTTGACCAGTAACGGACAGGGCCGGTATTTGCTGTCGGCCAAGCCTTCATAAAGCACTTGCATCACCGACAGGACGGTGTCGAGGCCAATAAAGTCCGCGAGTTGCAGCGGCCCCATGGGGTGATGGGCGCCAAGACGCAAGGCCAAATCAATGGCGCTAACCGAGCCGACGCCTTCATACAGGGTATAAACCGCCTCATTGATCATCGGCAGCAGAATGCGGTTGACGATAAAGGCCGGAAAATCTTCGGCCACCGCCGCGATTTTGCCCAGCTTAAGCACCACGTCCTTGGCCTGGGTGAACGTGTCCTGATCGGTTGCGATGCCGCGAATGATTTCCACCAGTTCCATCACCGGAACCGGATTCATAAAATGCATCCCAAGGCATTTTTGAGGCCGGTCGGTCACCGCAGCCAGCCGGGTGATCGAAATCGACGAGGTGTTGGTGGCGATCATCGCCGACGGTTTCAGGTGGGCGCACAGCTTTTTAAGAATATCGCGCTTGATTGTCTCGTTTTCGGCGACCGCTTCAATCACCAGATCGCAGTCGCCGAAAATCTGATAGTCCAGCCCGGTAACGATGCGGGCCAAAGCCACATCGCGTTCTTCAATCGTGATCTTGCCTTTACTCACCTGGCGGGCGAAGTTAGCCTGAAGCTTGGCCAAGGCTGCCGTCAATAAGCCTTCTTCGAGGTCAAGTATTTTGACCTGATAGCCAGCCGTAGCCGCAACCTGAGCGATCCCGGTGCCCATTTGGCCGGCGCCGACGATGCCGATGGTCTCTATCATGGCCTTCTTCTCCCGCGCGGGTGTGGGGGCGATCAGCCGGCCTTTTCCAACGCTTGGAGCAGGTCAGGAACCGCCTTGAACAGATCAGCGACCAAGCCATAGTCGGCGACCTGAAAGATCGGAGCTTCTTCGTCCTTATTGATCGCGACGATCACCTTAGAGTCTTTCATCCCGGCCAAATGCTGGATAGCCCCGGAAATGCCGACCGCGATATACAGCTCGGGTGCAACGATTTTGCCGGTTTGACCGATTTGCGTGTCGTTGGCGACAAAGCCCGCGTCCACCGCCGCCCGTGAGGCGCCAATGGCGCCGCCCAGATGATCGGCCAATCGCTCCAGCATCTTGAAATTGGCCGACGACTGCAAGCCCCGGCCTCCCGCGACCACCACCCGCGCGGTGGTCAATTCGGGCCGTTCCGACTTTGACAGTTCTTGGCCGACGAAGGCCGACAGACCAGAATCACCGGCACCCGCAACGGCGTCAATCGGAGCCGCAGCCCCGCCAGTTGCCACCGCCTCAAACGCGGTCCCGCGAATGGTCAGGACTTTGATAGGGTCGGCGGATTGCACCGTCGCGATGGCATTGCCGGCATAGATAGGCCGGGTGAAGGTATCGGGGCCGACAACGCCGATGATCTCAGAGACCATGGCGACATCCAGCAGCGCCGCCACCCGTGGCAGCAGGTTCTTACCAAAAGACGTCGCTGGCGCCAGGATGTGACTGACCGCCGTTTCTTTGGCCAAGCGAACCACCAGCAGAGCCAAGCTCTCGGCGCCGCCATGAGCGTACTCGGCGGCGTCGGCATGCAGCACCTTGGCGACGCCCACCAGCGAGGCGGCAGCGCCGGCCACAGAGGCCGAGCCCGAGCCTGCCACCAGCAGGTGAACATCGCCCCCCAACCGGGCCGCAGCCCCCAGGGTGGTCAGGGTCGACGCCTTAAGGGCAATATTATCGTGTTCGGCGATTACCAGGATGGCCATGTCAGATCACCCGCGCTTCGTTTCTAAGCTTCTCCACCAACGCTTCGACCGAGGCCACCTTGACCCCACCTTTGCGCTTCGGCGGTTCTTCGACTTTGAGAGTCTTGAGGCGCGGCGCCAAATCCACACCAAGATCGGCGGGAGTCAGAGCGGCGATCGGCTTCTTCTTGGCCTTCATGATATTGGGCAGCGAGGCATAACGCGGCTCGTTCATCCGCAAGTCCACCGTTACCACCGCCGGCAAGGTTAGGCGCACCGTTTCCAGGCCGCCATCAACTTCCCGTGTCACCGTGACGCCGCCATCGGACACCACCAGCTTTGACGCAAAGGTGCCCTGGGACCAGCCCAACAGCGCCGCCAGCATCTGGCCGGTTTGGTTGCAATCGTCATCGATGGCTTGTTTGCCCATCAGGATCAGATCAGGCTTTTCCCGCGCAACGATGGCAGCCAACGCCTTAGCAACGGCCAAGGGTTGCAGCTCCTGGTCGGTGACGACGTGAATCCCCCGATCGGCGCCCATGGCCAAGGCGGTACGGATGGTTTCCTGGCTGGCCTGAACGCCCAGACTGGCGGCAATGACTTCTGTCGCCGTGCCTGCTTCCTTCAGCCGAACCGACTCTTCAACGGCGATTTCGTCGAAGGGATTCATCGACATCTTGACGTTGGCAGTCTCGACGCCCGAGCCGTCCGGCTTGACGCGAATCTTGACGTTGTAATCAATAACCCGTTTTACGGGAACAAGAATCTTCATCGCTTTACCTTTGCGCCAGGTCGGGGGCCGACAAAGCCCGGAAAGTCGATCGACGGCGGGCCGAGCGCCCAATCGCTCGACCAATAGCCGGCACCATAAGATCTGTCACCTGCACTGTCAATTAGGCAGGCTTGGCGAGTGGAGGCGGAGGAGGCCTAGGAGATGCTTAGTGACGAAGCCATCGGGCACTTCGTTGACGCTCTTTTGGAACAGACGAACGGCGGTACGGGTGGTTGGGCCGATCAGCGAGTCGGGGGTGCCAGGATTCAGGCCTAGGGTGGCCAACCGCTGCTGCAATTCGATGCGCTCGGTACGAGTGAGCATGGCTTCCTGACGGGGCCAAGAGGCGGCGATTGGCGGACCGCCGGAAATCCGGTCGGACAACAGCGCCACCGACAGGGCGTAGCTGACCGATGGGTTGTAGCGCATGATAACCCGGAAATTCTCAAGCACCAGGAAGGCTGGACCGGCATGACCCGCCGGAGCTAGGATCGAGGCCGGGGCTTCACCGCTCAGGGGAGGGCCATTAACCGGAGCCACGCCCAGACGGCCCCAGTCCGCAACCGTTTTGGTGATGGTTAGCTCGGCCTGATCCCAGGGGAAATCGGCGGGCAAACGCACCTCGCGCCCCCAGGATTCTCCGGGGCGCCAGCCGATGCCGGCGACGAAATGGGCGGTTGAGGCGAAGATGTCGGGGAGGCTGTTCCAGATATCGCGGCGGCCATCATGGTCGTAATCAAGAGCGTGTTGCAGGAAAATGGTCGGGATGAATTGGGTTTGACCCATGGCCCCGGCCCAGGAGCCGCGCATTTGATCCAGCGAGATATCGCCTTTTTCGAGGATATGGAGCGCCGCCAGCAACTCGCCTCGGAAGAACGCCGCGCGTCGACCGTGATAGGCTAGGGTGGTTAGGGCGTTGATTACCGAAAAGGTGCCAGGATCCCGGCCATAGTCGCTTTCAATCCCCCAGAATGCCACCAAGATTGACGCGGGCACGCCAAATTCGGCGGAAACCCGCGCGAGCAGATCGGCATTCACCGTCATCCGCTCGTATCCTTGATGAATCCGCTGATCGGAGACTTCAGAGTCCAGATAGCTCCATATCGGGCGAGAAAATTCGGGCTGGGAAGTATCCAGCTCCAACACTCGATCCAAGAGATGGACCTGGGCGAAGGCTCGATCGAGGGTGGCCGGTGAAATTCCCTGCTGTCGGGCCTCGGCGCGCAGGTCGTTCAACCAGTCCTGGAAGGTGGCGGCGTGCGCAGGCGGGGCCGCTGCGGTCGGGGGGGGTGTTTCGGGAGCCGTGGCCAGAGGGGTGCCCGAAGCACAGGCGGCCAGGAACATCATGACCGAAAGGAGCCCGATCTTGATCGGGGAGGCGGGCACCTGATCGAGCCGGTGTCTTCGGACGTTGGGATCCTGAGGGGTCGCGACCATGGCTGTTTTGTGCTCCTTGCCGGACACTGTAAAGACCGGCGGTCAAGACGGCTCATACACCATCGAGCCTTGAGCTGAGAACTTATCAAGGCTGCTCCAGACGCGCTGGGCGGGCGCAGCCCGAGGATCGGTATTGTGTCGGGACCATGGCTCGGGAGTATCACCAAGCTCTTGTCGCCTGTCGACGGTGGGAAGTCAATTGTGCCCAAGGGGCGTGACGCTTCGTCCATCTTGACCGATTACAAGGACCGTTCACGGGAGTATAACGCTGGCGAGCCATGACAATGGCAGTCTTTTGGGATGGGCGGGCGGTTGGTGCCGATGGTTCGGGAAAGCATGTCAATTGAGGGGGGGGCGGCCAATCGCGATGATGGCCGCGCACGGGGCGGGCGGTTGCGCTTGGGCGTCAATATCGACCACGTGGCGACTCTGCGGAATGCTCGGGCTGGCTCTCGTCCCGAGCCGCTGCGGGCGGCCCGGCTGGCGGCGGCGGCAGGGGCGGACGGCATTACCGCCCATTTGCGCGAAGATCGGCGCCATATCGGTGACGAGGACATTGAGCGGTTGCGGCGGGAGATTGATCTGCCGCTCAATCTGGAAATGGCCGCCACCGACGAGATGTTGGCTATTGCCCTGCGTCATCGCCCTCATGCCGTTTGCTTGGTGCCCGAGAAGCGGACTGAAGTGACCACCGAAGGCGGCCTGGATGTCATCGGCGGGCGTGCTCACCTTGCGCCTTTCGTGGCCGCCTTGGGACAGGCGGGAATCCGGGTGTCGCTGTTTATCGAGCCAGACCCGGCGCAGCTTGATGCCGCTCATCGGCTGGGAGCGCCGGTGGTCGAACTTCACACCGGCTCTTATTGCGATGCCCCCTTCGGTCCCGAGCGCGATCATCGGCTGGAGCGGTTGCGGCGGGCGGCGGCCCATGCCCAGGCGCTTGGCCTGGAGTGCCACGCTGGCCATGGCCTGTGTTTCGAAACCGTGACCCCGGTGGCGGCTATTCCCACCATCAGGGAACTCAACATCGGACACTTCCTGATTGGTGAGGCGATCTTCATCGGGCTGGAGGCCGCGATCCGGCAGATGTTGGCGTTGATGGCGGCGGCCCGGACGCCGACAGTGGTGCCGACCCCGATCTCGGCGCCACTGTCGGAGGTGGAGTTTCGTTCATGATTCTTGGAATCGGCAGCGACCTAGTTGACATTCGGCGCATTGAGCAGATCTTAGAGCGATTCGGGGATCGCTTCATCCAACGCCTGTTTACCGAAACCGAACAACGGCGCTCGGAGATTCGGTCTGGTGGGGCCGGACGCGGGGCTGGGCGGGTTGCCAGTTACGCGAAACGCTTTGCTGCCAAGGAAGCAGGCGCCAAGGCTCTGGGGACCGGCTTCGGGCATGGCGTCTTTTGGCGTGATCTGGGAGTGACTAACACGCCCGAAGGGAAGCCGGCCTTAGAATTCACCGGAGGGGCGCTCGAACGGTTGAACGCCCTGACGCCGACGGGCATGATTGCCCAAATCGACTTGACACTGACGGACGACTATCCTTTAGCCCAAGCTTTCGTCATCATCAGCGCGGTTCCTGATCGCGCTCCCGCAACCATCGCTCAGTCCACGGTTCCAGCCTCATGACTCTTTTCCGTCCCTCCTCGCGGACCACGGCCACAGACCCATCGCCGCACTACGCCGCCCACCAACACACCGAAGGGTGGGGGGAGACGGTGCGGACCTTCATCTATGCCGTGATCATCGCCTTTGGTGTTCGCACCTTCGCTTATGAGCCGTTCAATATCCCCTCGGGCTCGATGATTCCGACGTTGCTGGTCGGCGATTATCTGTTCGTTTCCAAATTCTCTTACGGCTACAGCAAATATACCGTTGCTTTTGGCATGCCGTTGTTTGATGGGCGCTTTTTAGGTCATGCGCCGGCTCGGGGCGATGTTGCGGTGTTCAAGCTGCCGCGCGACAACAAGACCGATTATATCAAGCGGATCATCGGCTTGCCGGGAGATCGGATCCAGATGATTCGGGGCGTGCTGAATGTAAATGGCGAGCCGGTCAAGCTGGAGCGGATTCAAGATGTGGTTGATACCAACCACATGCTGCATCAAGCGCGGATCGCACAATTTTTGGAGACGTTGCCCGGCGGTAAAGTTCACCCCATTCGCAAAGAAAGCGACAATGGCGGAGAGAACAACCCCCGTGATCCCAACCCGGTCACAGTCGGCGGAGAGGGGCGGTATGACAACACACCGATCTACGTCGTGCCGCCCAAGCATTATTTCATGATGGGCGATAACCGCGACAACTCCAGTGACAGCCGGGTGTCGCCTTTGGAGGGGGGGGTGGGGTTTGTGCCCGAGGAAAATTTGGTCGGGCGGGCCGAGTTCATTTTCTTCTCGCTGGATCATGAGACGCCTTTCTGGCAGCTCTGGCGTTGGCCGCTCGAACTCCGGTTGAGCCGTTTGTTCCAGGGGGTGAATTGATCAGGGGCGCCCGGTGACCGGGGCGCGCGTGAAGGCGACCCCGGTGATCCCGCCGGCTCCGATTGAGCTGGCGGGGTTGGAGTCTGCTCTGGGGCACGCGTTTGCTGCCCCTGGGTTGCTGGTCGATGCTTTGACCCATCCCAGTCTGGCCGGGGTGAGCCGGACGGTGGTCAGCCGGGGTGAGCGGGTGCCGGGGCAGGCTTATGAGCGTTTGGAGTTTCTCGGCGATCGGGTGTTGGGGCTGGCGGTCGCCGAATGGCTGTTGGAACGGTTTCCAGAAGAGCGTGAGGGTAATTTGGCCCGTCGCCATGCCTCTTTGGTGCGGCGTGAGGCTCTGGCGGTGGTCGCCGACGCCATTAGCCTTGGCCATCATTTACGGCTATCGCCAGGCGAACAGGAATGTGGCGGTCGGGCCAATCTGACTATTTTGGCCGATGCCTGCGAAGCGGTGATTGGGGCGCTATATCTGGACGGGGGCTGGGAGGTGGCGCGGCGTTTCGTGCGTCAAGCCTGGGAAATCCAAATTGATGCGACTCATGCTCCGCCCCAAGACGGGAAGACCGCGCTTCAGGAATGGGCGCAGGGACAGGGTAAGCCGTTGCCCGTCTATGAAATTGTCCGGCGGAGTGGCCCGGCTCACGAACCCGAATTCGAAGTGGCGGTACGGGTTGAGGGCTATCCGCCTGTTCATGGCACCGGTCGCAGCCGGCGTCTTGCCGAAACCATCGCTGCGCGCGGCTTGCTGCGCCAATTGGGACATGCTGTGGAATGAGTGTTGTGCCGGAAGACCTTGATTTATTGCCAGGCGCCGAAGTTGAGGGCGAGGATCGACGCTGTGGTTTCATCGCGTTGCTTGGGTCTCCCAACGCTGGCAAGTCGACGTTGCTCAATACGTTGGTGGGAAGCAAACTTTCGATCGTCAGTCCTAAAGTTCAGACCACCCGTCGTCGGGTTTTGGGGATTGCCGAGGTCGGGACCAGTCAGCTTATCTTTGTCGATACGCCGGGCATTTTTGTGCCTCGGGTTCGCCTGGAGCGGGCCATGGTTGCAGCGGCTTGGCAAGGAGCCGGAGACGCCGATGCGATCGTGGTGCTGGTGGATGCCTCGCATGGTACGGTGGATGATGACAGCCGAGGCTTGATGGCTCGGTTGGAAGCCGAACATCGGACGGCGATTCTGGCTTTGAACAAAATCGATCTGATCAAGCGGGATCGGTTGTTGGCGTTGGCCGCATCGTTGAATCAGGGCGGGTTGTTTACCGATACCTTTATGATTTCAGCTCTGACCGGCGATGGCGTTGCGGATTTGCGGGCGACTTTGGCGGCTCGGGTGCCTCCAGGGGCGTGGCATTTTCCAGCCGATCAGTTGTCCGATATGCCGATGCGCTTGCTGGCCGCAGAGATCACGCGGGAAAAGTTGTTTTTACAACTCTATCAAGAGCTTCCCTATTCGGCGACCGTCGAGACCGAAACATGGGAAGAATTCTCTGACGGGAGCGTTCGGATGGCCCAGGTCATCTTTGTCGAGCGCGATAGCCAGAGAGCCATTGTTATTGGTAAGGGCGGACAGCGTTTGCGCAAGATCGGAGAGGCTAGTCGTCACGAGTTGGAAGAGATGATGGAGCGGCGGGTTCATCTCAAGTTGTTTGTTAAGGTTCGCGAAGACTGGACCGACGATCCCGAGCGATACCGCGAAATGGGGTTGGATTTCTCGTCGTAGACATCAAGCCTTATACCATCGGGCCTTGATGTTGAAACAAGGCCGCCCTCGGGCGCTGGGCGGGCGTCTCCGCGCCCTTCCTGTGCCGATATGAGCCGGGGGCGTCTGGACGCAGGCACCAAGGTGCAGACGAAAAGGAGGCCGATGGATGAAGGCGAAATTCGGAAAAGGGTTCGCAAAGGCGATGGCGGGCGTTGGGGCCGCCGCTGCTGCCGCGACGGGGGCCACGGGCTGGGCGGGTGAGGCTCAGTCCGGGGCAAATGTGGTGACGGTAACCAGTTCAGGGGGGGCCGGGGCGACGGTGTCGGTGACAGGGGTGTCGTCGTCGACGAAGAGCACAGGGCCGGGGAACACCGGGAGCGTTGTGGTTGTTGGCCGTCAAGTCTGGATCGACGGCGAGGCGATTCCTGAAGAGACCGAACATTATGTGTCGGCCAGCGGCCGGCAATACCGGATTCACCGTGAAAATGGCCGGGTTTCGGTCAATAGTGATACCGGCAAGCCGTGAGTTGGGCTTTTCGTGGGTTCTGCCCATACCCGCACAGGGCCCATCGGCCCTTTAGACCCGCGACGGTTTCGCCGTACTGTTATACCATCGGGCTTTGATGGTGATTCATCAAGGCTGCCCTCAGACGCCGGGCGGGCGCATCCGCACCCTTGGCTTCGCGTCCACGAGAACGCGGGGCCGCCGTCGCGGCCCGGTAAAGGCTGCCCTCAAACGCCGGGCGGGCGCATCCGCGCCCCCTAGAGTCCACACACTGGGGCTTCGCGTCCACGAGGACGCGGGGTCGCTGTCGCGGCCCGAGGACCGGCGATGTGTCAGTATCAGGGCTCGCCGGTATAAAAACCCCCCAACCGTCTGGCGTTGACCGACCGCAAGGCCAGAGGCAAGGCGGCGATGCCGAGTGCCACCGAGAACCACAGCGTCGTCACCCGGATGACCGCCGTGGCAGCCACCGCTGTTTCGAGCCCAACGCCGACGACGGTCAAAAGCGTGACCATGCCCACTTCGGTCCCGCCGAGCCCGCCCGGTAAAAGCGCCACGGCTCCGGCGATCATGGAAAACACAAAGATGAAAAGAGCTTGAGGCAGGCTAACGTCGGCGTTCATTACAGCCAGAACCCAGTAAAACGCCACGGCTTCGGCAAACCAGCCGAGCAGCGAGAGCGGCAGTGTCGCTCCGTAGGTCCGCCAAGAGCCGAGTCGTTCCAAATGGCGGAGAAAGGTTCGGATTCGGGCAAACAGGCGGGGGGTGCGACCGATTCGGGCGTACAGCCAGCCCACCAGACGAATCAACAGGCCGGGCCGCAAAAGACTGACGATCATCCCGATCATCAGGAGGGTGACGGCGGCAGCAGCCCAGGCATAGCCCGTGAACGCGGTCACGCCGATGAGGCATAAGATCAGCATGGCGCCGATATCGCTGAGGCGGTCAGCCACTTGCAGGCTGGCCGACCGTTCATATCGAATGCCATAGCCCCGCCGAATCAACCAAAGCCGTAACAGCTCTCCAATTTTTCCCGGTGTGATGGTCATAGCGAAGCCGGAAAGATAATAGAGCGCATTCAAATGCCAGGGTATCCGCAAACCAATATGTTGGCTGTAGATGTGCCAGCGAATCATACGGGCCCCATAATTAACCAGCGATAGCCCCAGCAATCCGATGACCTCGGCGAAGGTCAGGCGTGTGATCTGTGTTAAAAGAGCATGGCCCCCCAGGATGGCCGCCAGAATCGCCATCGCTGCGATGCTGACGGTTAAGCCGCTGATCAACCCGGACTCGGCCCGGCGGAGTAGGGGGCCCATATCATCGATTTCAGAGGGCTGAATTTTGGTCATAGAGGGCTTTCCTAGAGGAGCGGGCTTTTTTAAAGACTGGCAGCCACGCCAGCCAGGACCATGAGAACCCCCGAAATCAGGCTGATACGATCAGTGACGGCAAAGATAACTGGATCATCGTGCATTTCCCCCCGGTGGGTTAGGACCAGAATCCGGCTAATCCAATACAGCAGGATGGCACAAATCGGCCATAGCAATTCTGGCACGGTGTAAAGATGCCCAACCACCGGATTGTTAATGTAGAGCGCCAGGACAAGCACGCTGATATAGCCACTAGCAGTGGCCATCGACTCGAGAATTGGTAAATCCTCTTGCCGATAACCGCGACCGGGCGGGTCTCCGGCCCCTTTGCCGACGTGGTCGATCAGCTCTGTGCAGCGTTTGACTAGGGCTAGGCTAAAGAACAGGAACAGCGAAAACGCCACCAGCCACACCGAAAGCGGCACGGCTACCGCCACGCCGCCTGCCACCACCCGAATGCCATAGAGGCAGGCCAAGAGCACCACATCGACCATCACGCGGCGCTTCAGCCAAAGCGAATAGCCGAGGGTCAACAGGTAATAAGACGCCAGCACCACCAAAAACAGCCGGGGCAGGCCAAGAGCCAGCACAACCGAGATGACGATCAGGATCGGGATCAAGACCAGACCATGAGTCAAGGGGATTAGGCCGGCGGCAAAAGGGCGGCGGCATTTGGACGGATGGCGCCGGTCATTGGCAAGGTCGAGTAGGTCGTTCAGCAGGTAAACGCTCGAGGCACAAAAGCCGAAACTCAGGAACGCCAGAAGGCTGGCGGTCAAGGAGCCGGCGGCAATGGCGTGGGCCGCCAGGAGCGGCACGAAGATGAGTAAATTCTTAAGCCATTGATGCGGGCGAACGGCGCGGATCAGCTCTTTGAGCGGGATGCCGGCGTTGTCGATGATTTCGGCATGGGGAAAGCGGGCAGAGACCGCTCGCCTTAGGGACGGTGACGGCGACACCACCAGCACGCCAGCCGCTTGACCCCAAACGGCCATATCGACCAGCGAATCCCCGATGTAATCAAAACCTCCCGCCCCAAAGGCCACGCATAAGCGGTTCATTTTGGCAGTTCCGGCCAGATTATGGGTGCTATCCGAGGCAAAAACCCCGTCAAATAGGCCAAGATGAGCCGCCACTGCTTCTACATAGCGGATATTCGAGGCTGACGCGAGGTATAGAGCCCGGCCTGCCGCCTTTTCCGCTCGCAAACGCGCCAGCACGATCTGATTCAACGGCAAGCTTTGCGGATCAATCATCACCTGATCGGCAATTCGCGCCTTGAATGCCGCCTTGCTCTGGCCCAGCGTCGCAAGGTCGGCAAGCGCCCGGAACGGATGAGCCCCTAAAAGCAGCAGGAAGGACTCGATCAATAAGTCAGTTTTGATCAAAGTTCCATCAAGGTCTACGACCAAAGGTCGCAAAGAGCCGGTTGGTCCGGTTTCAGAGGCAGACGAGTGCGTCATTACAGTTTCCAAAGCACCGCTCCTGCCATTGTTGCTCCTGCTATTGTTATGGACCGCAATGGGTAGGCCCGGTTGTGATTTTGTGGTTTTAGACTCCAGAGTCGATCCGGGGCGCCGTCCGTGGGCACGGGCGCAGGACGGCACCATATCACAGCGACATGCCCGGTGAATGAGCCATGCGCCCTTGTGTTGCTCTGTCCGATGGCCTTGATGGCGCGAGGACACTGGACTTTGCGGTTCGGGCGCCTTATCCCGGCGGAACTGCGGTCGGCACGGGGGGCGTGCCGGCGGCGTGAATCGGCAGGAGCCCATTAAATGAGCGTCCAGAGCGACATCAAACGATTGACGATACCCCGGATACGCGCCCGCAAAGGTGAGGCGCCGATCGTCAGTCTGACCGCCTACACTACGCCCATGGCGCGGCTGCTTGACCCTCACGTCGATATTCTGTTGGTCGGTGATTCGCTGGGGATGGTGGTCTATGGTCTGGAGAGCACCCTGGGGGTGACGCTGGAGATGATGATCGCTCATGGCCAAGCGGTCATGCGCGGGTCACAGCGGGCATGCGTGGTGGTGGATATGCCGTTCGGAACCTATCAGGAATCGCCCCAAGTGGCTTTCCGGGCGGCGGCGCGATTGCTGGCCGAGACCGGCGCCCAAGCGGTCAAGCTGGAAGGTGGCGCGGAGATGGCCGAAACCATCGCGTTCCTGACCGTGCGGGGCGTGCCGGTGATGGGGCATGTGGGCCTGACGCCCCAGGCCGTCAATGTGTTGGGTGGATTTCGGACTCAGGGCCGTGACGAAGGGACCGCGCGGCGCGTCCTGACCGACGCTGAAGTGGTGGCGGCGGCAGGGGCGTTTGCCGTGGTGGTCGAGGGCACCGTCGAGTCGTTGGCACGGGAGATTACCACTCGCATTCCCGTTCCGACCATCGGCATCGGGGCTTCGCCCCATTGCGATGGGCAGGTGTTGGTGGTGGATGATCTGCTGGGGATTTTCAGCGATTTTACCCCCAAATTTGTTCGGCGTTATGCCGAGTTGGGGCCGCAGATCGGAGACGCCGTGGCGGCTTATGCTTCCGACGTTCGTCAGCGCCGCTTCCCCGGTCCCGAACATTGTGTGGGTGGGGGGCCAACGCCGCGATCACGGCCAGCGAACGAGCGGACTCGGGGGGACGAACCATGACCGGCGGTGGCGGGACTGTGGGACAATTGAATGTGATTCGAACCGTTGATGGCGTTCGGGCGGCCATTGCCGGTTGGCGGCGCGCCGGGGAGACCGTGGCGTTGATCCCCACCATGGGCTATCTCCACGAAGGGCATTTGGCGCTGGTGGATCATGGGCGGCGGTTGTGCCAGCGGACGGTGGCGTCGCTGTTCGTCAACCCGATCCAGTTTGGCCCAACCGAAGACCTGGATCGCTATCCTCGTGACGAAGCGGGAGACCGGAACAAGCTTCAGGCCGCAGGGTGCGATCTGCTGTATGCTCCCACAGTCGCCGAAATGTATCCGCCAGGATTCGCCACTGGAATTAGCGTCACCGGAGTCAGCGGGGGGCTCTGCGGCGCCGCCCGGCCTCAAATGTTCGGCGGTGTCGCGACGGTGGTCACCAAGCTGTTGCTTCAGACTTTGCCCGACGTGGCGGTATTCGGGGAAAAAGACTATCAGCAAGTGTTGGTGATCCGTCGGTTTGTGCGGGATCTCGATATTCCGGTGCGGATTGAGGGGGCGCCGACGGTGCGCGAGGCCGACGGTTTGGCGTTGTCGTCCCGAAATAGCTATTTGACCGCCGCCGAGCGCGGGCAAGCGCCGGTTCTGTTCCAGACCTTGACCGAAGCAGTTGGTCGATTGCAGGAGGGCGGCGAGGTTGGGCCGGTTTTGGCCGAGGCTCGCGCACGGATTTTGGCCGCCGGTTTTTCCAAGCTCGACTATCTTGAGCTTCGGGATGCCGAGACGCTGGAGCCGTTAGAGCGGACGGATCGGCCTGGGCGTTTGTTGGTGGCGGCTTGGTTGGGGCGGGCTCGGCTGATCGATAATGTTGCGGTTCCGGAGGGCAAGGCCCAATAGGCGCTGGGATCAATCTTTACAAGCGTTGCGCCGCAGACCTGCGAGCGGTATGGTTCCGGTCTCGGCGGACCAGCGGCGGCGACGGGTAGGCCGGTCGCTCGTGGAACGTATCGCGTGGCACCGGGCGACCCGACACCAGGCTGAAGCGAGAAGTCTCTTGATCGTCGTTCGCAACCTTATCTTTGATTATCCGACCAAGCGCGCCTTGTGCGGGGTGTCGTTCGAGATCAAGGCGGGAACCATTACCGGCTTGGTTGGGCCCAACGGCGCTGGCAAGACCACCCTGTTGCGGTGTCTAGCCGGTCTTGACGTGGTCTCTTCGGGAACGGTCTCGGTGGACCGAATCGATGTGACCGAGGCGCCGCGCGAGGTTCACCGTCGGTTGGGCCTGTTGCAAGACGATTTGGGGCTTTATGACGCCTTGTCGGTGCGTCAGAGCCTGAATTATCAGGCCGCCGCCTATGGAATTCCTTCCCGCGATCGTCAGCGGCGTATCCAGGACTCAATCAACCGCCTAGGGATTGCCGATCGCCTTGATGATAAGGTTGGCGCCTTGTCCCGTGGCTTGCGTCAACGCTTGGCGATTGCTCAAGCCATGCTGCACCGCCCCAAAGTGTTGCTGCTGGATGAGCCGGCCTCGGGACTCGACCCGGAGGCTCGCGCCAATCTATCGGAGTTGCTGCGGGCGTTAGGGACCGAAGGGATGACGCTGATGGTGTCGTCTCATATCCTGGCCGAGCTTGAAGACTACACCACTCACATGATGATCCTGCGCAACGGTCGGGTGGTCGAGCACTGCCCGACGCGGGCGCCGGTCGGTCGGCCTCGTCGGCTGCGGGTGGCTTTGGTTCAGCCGTCGTCTGGGTTGCGCCAGTGCTTGGCCGCCGATCCCCAGGTTAGCGGCTTGGATGTGGAAGGCGCTGCGGCTCGTTTCGATTTTACCGGGGATACCTTCGCCCAGGCGCAGCTCTTGCGCTCTCTTATTCAATCCGGGTTGCAGGTGGCTACGCTGCAAGAAGAGCAAAAGTCGATGCAGTCGGTTTATAGCGAAAAAATGCGGGGAATGAAGCGATGAATCCCGAATTCCAGCGCAACCTTTGGCTGGAGTTGCCACCCCACCGAATGGTGGCGATGCCGGCGGTGCTGGTGCTGGTATTTTTCGCCGCTTGGTTGGCCGGTGGCAGTATCTCCTTTGCCGGTGCTGCACAGTTATTGATCGGCCTGTTGTTGATTATTTGGGGAAGCCGGTTGGCTGCCGAAGCGGTATTGGCCGAAGTGATTGGCCGGACCTGGGACACCCAGCGCATGTCGGCGCTGGGCCCCTGGGAGATGACCTGGGGCAAGTTGATCGGCAGTACTGCTTTCATGTGGTACGGCTCGATCTGGTGCGTGATCGGATTTTTGCTCAGTCCCCATGGCAATTTTGTGCTGTTGATTCGCCTGCTGTTGGCTGGGCTGGAGGCGCAGGCCCTGGCACTATTATTGAGCATGGTTTTAATTCGAGGCGAGTCCGATAGTTTGCGCTTTCAAGTGACCATTGCTCAGACTGTGACGCTTCTCGTGATGGCGCCATTCTTGTTCTTTACGATGTTTAACCGCCCAGACTCAGTTTATTGGTATGGGTTCATCATTCCGTTTGATGCTTTTGTAACTCTCTTCCAATTGGTCTTTGTGGGTTGGACGGTACTTGGCACTTATCAGATGTTAAGAACCGCGTTGCAGTACTCGAAAGGATCACCAACTTGGTTGATGTTTCTGATTTTTTCATCTGCCTTTATTGCTGGTTTTGATCACCTTCAGTCTTTTGTTGCGAGTGCCGGAATGCCAACGCCGGCTGTAACCCGTTTGTTTATCGCCTTCTGTGCGGCAATTATTCTAACCTATGCCTGCGCTGTGGTGGAGCCTAAAAGCTTGGTTCGGTTGCGGCAGTGGTTGGCTCTGTTTTTCGCAGGGCACATGCGTCAAGGAGAACATCTGTCGCCAGCATGGTTTGCAGCTCTGGTGGTGGCTGTGGTGCTGGGGGTGCTGACCGTCGTCAATATCGTTGGTCTTAGAGCACCGGGGGCACCGTTGCCGGTTGGCCCTCTGGCTTTGGTCGCGGCGGTGCTGTTGTTCACGGTGCGCGATCTCGCCCTGTTCTATTATCTCGTGCTTTACAGCCGATTCGGGGGCGGGAATTTAGTGATCGGGGTCTATCTGATCGCGGCCTATTTCCTGTTGCCGGTGATTTTGAGTTCGGCCCGGCTTGGCAGTCTGATGCCAATTTTGGTGCCGTCGCCGTCGGGCCCTCCAGAGCTGGTGGTGTTGCCGGTCCTGATCGAAGCCCTGGCTGCCGTCGGTTTGGTGATACGGCGGTGGCGGGCGGCGAGTGCGGAAAGCCCAAGTCGGATGCCTGGCGGTTTGTAGCCCGCGTGACTCTAGGGGGCGCAGACGCGCCCGCCCGGCGTCTGGGGGCCGGCTCGATGGTGTGATACCGGCGAGCTATAACGATGACACATCGCCGGTATCGGGCCGCGACGGCGGCCCCGCGCGCCCATGCGCGCGAAGCCAAGGGCGCGGATGCACCCGCCCGGCGTCTGAGGGCAGCCTTGATGAGTCACCATCAAGGCTCGATGGTGTGATCTCCGGCGAAAACCCGCTCAAGGGCTAGCGGGCGGTGTCGGAGAGCTGACGGGATCGCCATTGCCAGGGGGTTTCAACTTTGCCGCCCCATATGCCGAGGCGGTGGCTTTCGGCAAACGCTTCAGCTCCGGCGTAGACCGGGGTGAGCCGACGGTAGGCAAAGGCCCAGCCACGGGACACCATCGCCGAAGCAATATCCATGCCGTGGGCTCGGCAAACGCCGATTCGCTGGCCGGTGTGATCGGTGGCGGTGATCGAGCATGTCACCGAAGCATCTCCGATCAACGCCTGGAGACTGTCTGTGGAGCGGCGGTAACAGTCGTAGGTTTGGCCATACCGCGTTTCGCAGGTTTCACCAGGAATCGGCGCCGCGATCCCAAACAATCGAACGGAAGACCCGCCAACGGTGATGAGGTCGCCGGTCATGGCTACTCCTGTCCCGTCGACGGTTGGGGGCGAGTCCGTTGGAGCGGGCTTTTGCTGGGCGCTTTGGGCGGCGGCAGAGTCGGGGAGTGTCACCGCAAACAGCATGATCACGAGGCCGTTCATGGTCGGAAGACGAAGCCAAGCGGGGATGAGGTGAGGTTTCATGCCGGGCGACCAATCGGGAAAGGGGGGCGGCGTTTCTTTGTGGGGCCCGCCCACACCACGAGGACACCTCTATCCTAGCGCCTATGGGATAGGGCCCATAGAGGCACGTCAACGTGGATCGGCGATGGGCGCCAGAAAAGATTGAACAAACAGTGGATCGCCGCCATGTCATAGGGGTGAGGCTTATACCGGCGGCTCATGACGGCGACACGTCATCGGTATCGGGCCGCGAAGCCTCGGGTGTGACTTTCGGGGAGGGCGCCCGGCGTCTGAGGGGGGTCTCGATGAATAAACTGCCGTCTTTGATCAGCGCTGTGATTGGCTCCGCGCTTGATCGTGCCGCGAGAGACGCCGGGCCGAGCGACCTCGTATGGGGATTGCTGGCTGCGTTGCGGCGGATTCGCATGGTGGTGAGCGTTCAAGCAGGATATGGGGCGGCTTCTGGTGTGGATGATGCCATTCATGCGGTTTTTGTCGAGCGCGCTTTGGCTTTGTTCGGAACCCCAGAGGCGTTGCACACGTCATTGCCCGTCAAGGGTCCGGCGGTTGGGCGGGTTTCTGCGATCCTGGAAGATGTGGCCATGTCGTGCTTGACGTTAAATGCCTATTTTCCCGGCAATAGCGCCATGATGTTGGCGGTGTCGACCTTGACCGAAAGAATGTTGGATGTGTTGGGCGCTGTTCCCGATTGGGCGCTTGTCGTTCGGGAGTTGCGAATCACCGATAGCGATGAAGAAGAGGTTGCTGCCAGTGACAGTCGTTGGAGCGCGCCGGCCCTTCATTAGTATCGGCTATTTGTATGCGATGGAATCTTTCCTTGACCTTCTGCGGCGCAAAGGATACCCGTGCTGTGTGCTTTTCGCGACAGTGGGGGTGGAATTATGGCGAATTCAGAGGCAGGCATTACAAAATTAAGCAGTTTGACCAAATCGCTTTGGTTCCTCCTGCCGGCAGTGGTGGTGTTGTGCATTCTGCTGGTTGGGATATTGGCGAGAATCACACCTCTATCTCATCTGGGGGAAATGGGGGCCGCTTCGGTTGCTTTTGCCGTTTACGTTGTCATTAGCTTGGCGTTGGCCTGTGTGCCGATTTTGATCAGTCATGTCCAGACCACCACCAGAGATCGCGAGAAAGCAAAGCTAGAAAGCCTAGAAGGCCATAGTGTCGCTAATACCATGTATTACCAAAAAGCATTGGCATCATTATGGGCGATACGTCCGGCCCAGATCAATAATTCTGATTATACGGTGCCCATTATAACGTTTTGGATGACGTTATTTTTCGGCTGGATGTTCGTTATGGCCGGAGTTTTTTGGGACTTCACCGTCAAGAATGTTATTTTAGGAGGAATTTCACTGCAACAAGGGGCGGCCTCAGAGGTTGCATCTTATCAGATTGGCACCTATATTTGCATGTCGGCTGGATTTATAAGTTGTTATATTTATGTAATTGTTCGGCTTTTGGATAGAATTAATAACAATGATATTTATCCGATCACTTTTTACTATTATACAGTCAGATTAATATCGGTCCTGATTATTGCTGCGGTGCTCCGGCATACATTGAAAGTGACGGATGTTAATGTTCTTGATACTTCGAACGCCTTGGTGATCTTTGGATTTGCTGTCGGCTATGCTCCGGATCTGTTCTTTGCCTATATCGTTGGGAAAGCTTTGGAATTGATAAAGCAATCCGGGACGTCCCGTGTCCCGGATCGCTCTACGGTTCCGACAGAGATGCCGTTATTGATGATTGAGGGGTTATCAAAGGGTAAAATTGATCGTCTGAACGAGTTGTCCATCGACAGCGCGCAGGTTTTAGGCTGTCAGAACCCCTTTTCGATATGGCCTCGTTTGCCCTACGATTTGGGCCTAGTCGTGGATTGGATCGCACAAGCGATGCTATACGCACTTGTTAAAGAAACAATATTGAAAAACTTGCGAGAAAAGCTAGTCACTGATATTTTTGATTTCTATGAACGATTATTAGACAAAGAAACTCGTCCTCAGATTTGCGCTGTTATTGGAATTGATGCGAACAGTGCCTGTGGTTTAATTCATCAATTGGAAAATGATCAATCTTTCCTGGCTTTGTTGGAGGTTCGAACGGCCTTGCAGCCGTCGGCCAAGCCCGCTAGGCCCGCTCATACCGACGAGCCATGACGAATAGTACCATCGAGCCTGGATGGGATTCCTCGGCGCTGTCGCCGTGAGCCCCTGCGGTTTGGCTTTGCAGGAGCAGATCGCTCCGGTATGGTGGGGGCCTTGCTGGTTGAAAATAGGATCAAACGCATGTCGCGCTTGCTGCGTTTAGTGATGGCGACCCTGCTGGGTATCCTTTTGTGCGGGGGGGAGGCCCTGGCGTTGGAACCGGAAAACACACTGTATCTTGACCTGAAAGATGGTCGAGTGGTCATCGAGATGCGCCCTGATTTGGCGCCGAATCATGTGGCCCGGATCAAGGAGCTGGTGCGGCAGGGCTTTTATGACGGCCTGTTGTTCCATCGCGTGATTCCTGGCTTTATGGCTCAGACCGGCGACCCGCGCGGCGATGGCACGGGGGGTTCGGGCAAGAAGCTTAAGGCCGAGTTTTCCTCGGAGCCGCATGTTCGCGGCACCTTGTCCATGGCGCGGGCTCAGAATCCGGACAGCGCCGACAGCCAATTCTTTATCTGCTTCGAAGCCGCTCCCTTCTTGGATCGTCAGTACACGGTGTGGGGTAAGGTGGTGTCGGGCATGGAATTTGTTGACGCCATCAAGAAGGGCTCGGCGAGCAACAATGGTGCGGTCTCCAATCCTGACCGGATCATCAAAATGCAGGTCGCGGCTGACGTAAAAGAGTAAGGCCGGGACCATTGCTGCTGTGAGAACAAGGCCCGCCGATGGGAAGCCGTCGGCGGGCCTTGGTGTGTGTCAGACCATCGGACCTTGATGGTGACTCATCAAGGCTGCCCTCAGACGCCGGGCCGTTTTAATGGGTCAACATTAAAGCTTGATTATGATACGTCGCCGGTTCGGGCTGCGACGGCTCGGCGCCTGAGAAGGGCTTCTCCCCAAAAAACAACCGCCGCCGTCCCAGGCGACTGGAACGGCGGCGGCTGCATCTCAAACTATGACCCGATCAATGGCGACGAAGCGTCAGCCATCAACCGTGATCGAAACGGCTTCGCGTCCCTTTGGGGTATCAACGATGCGCATCGACACCCGCTGGCCTTCGGCCAGACGAGTCAGCCCTGCCGTGCCCAGAACCGAAGCATGGATGAACACATCCTTGCCGCCGTCCTCGCCCGCGATGAAGCCGAAGCCCTTGCTTTCGTTGAACCACTTGACGGTTCCAGCCATCTCCGTCGCACTTCCGGTATCGGTCGGGCGACGGGGTGGCCGGGCAACGCCCCGGCTGGCGCTCCGGTCAGGCGCGGCCCCGGCTCCACTGTCGTCAACCTCCAGGACGCGCGTGACCTGGCGGCCTTTGGCGCCCTGGCCAACCACGACCGAAAGCTTTGCCCCGGCGGCCACCGAGTCGTGACCTGCGGACTGCAAAGCCCCAACATGGAGGAAGGCGTCTCCGGTGCCGTCAGCCAGCTCGACGAAGCCAAAGCCCTTATCGGACTTGAACCACTTCACCGTGGCGTCAACTGCCGGCCCATCTGCCGGTGCCGGATCTCTCGAAAACCCACTCGTAGGACGGGGCGCCGGACGGCTGCTGCTGCTATTGCTGCTGCCACTGTCTGGAACAAAGCCCCAATCGTCATCAAACCCGCGTCGTCTCGGGCCGCGGAAGCCCTTATCCTTGCGTATCATGCCTGCTCGTTTCCGCCCGTCGCCGCCGAATCCACTGTTTGCACCCCATCGCCAGAATGTCCCGCTTTGCCGCACCCCCGGCCTCGATTCCAGACCGTCGGTTCGGTGCGGTCGCGACCCAGGGTCGGGACATGACGACCCGCTCCCGCCGGCGCCCATCGCCGAACCCCAGAAATAACACCTTATCACGTTCCGGGCACGTGGGGAGTGTTCGTTGTGAAAAAAAGTGTGATCGGGGTCGAAAAAGGGGGCCGGGTGAGGGTCTCCAGGCTTGATCGCGGACTGTGGAAGGGGCTCTATGAAGGATGACGGCAGCCTTCGGTTGGCGCGGGGGCGCCGCGCTCGGTCGAATCGGGGCCGCAGCCACGGGGGCACCGTAACGGATCGAGACGATCTGCGATTGGGGAGCTGTCCAGAAGAGACAGGCAGGAGAGAAAAGAATGAAGACATTGGCCCTTGTTGCTCACCCCCGGATTTCGGAATCACGACTCCATCGGGCGTGGGCGAATGCTCTGGATGATACCAGTCAGGTGACGGTGCGCAAGCTCTATACGTGCTATCCCTATTGGAAGATTGATGTCGTTGTTGAGCAGGCTTTGTTGGCTGAACACGATCGAGTGGTTCTTCAGTTCCCGTTTTATCTCTATGGCTGCCCGCCCCTGATGAAAAAGTGGTTGGATGACGTTTTGACCTTCCGGTGGGCCTACGGTCCCGGCGGGACAGCATTGCATGGGAAACAGCTTTTAATTGCAATATCTACGGGTGGGCCGTCCGATTCTTATGTGGCAGGGGGGTATCACAATTTCACTATTGATGAGCTTCTGGTTCCTTACCGTCAGATCGCCAATCTGACTGGATTTGGCTATTTGCGCCCTTACGTGTTTCATCGGGCGCGAACCGTTACCGATGCCGATATCGCTTCCGCTGCAACCGACTATGCCCATCATGTGTTGCGGCCCGATCTGGAGGTGTTGCCGGTTCGCCCCTGAGTTTGGGCCAGAGCTTTGGACCCAAGGTGGGGCCGGGGCACTGGGCTTGGACGTGATCACAGGGGAGGCGGAAGATGGCGGGGGCTGGACGGCGTCTCCGGGTTGATATCGAGGCTCTCTGCGACGAGGCGCTTCGTCATCACGCCGAAGGTGAGCTTCAGGAGGCCGAACGGCTATGCCGGCGGATATTGGCGCTTGATCCAGATCAGGTGGAGATGCTCCATCTGCTCGGTATGATCGCCGCCGAGACTGGGCGCAGCGCCGAAGCGGTCGAGTGGATTGATCGCGCCATCGCCTTAAACGGCGAAATTCCAGCCTTTCACTATACCCTTGGCCGTGCTTTCGAGTTGGAAGGCAAACCGGCAGAGGCTCTTTTGAATTGGGGCAATGGGCTGCGCGCCGAAGGACGTTGGGCGGAAGCCGCAGATTGTTATTGGCGGGCGTTGGCGCTGGTGCCTGGATTGGCCGCAGGTTATGCCAATCTTGGGCACGTGGCGCTGGCCGAAGGAGATGCCGAAGGGGCGGTGGCCTATTATCGGCAAGCTTTGACCTTGCGGCCCGGTTATGCCGCTGCCGAGGCCGGGTTGGGCTATGGTTTGGCGGCGCTGGGGTTGTCGGGCGACGCGATCGAGCATATTCAACGGGCTTTCACCCTGGATCCGGCTAACGCTGAAGCCGCATCACGGCTGGGGGATATCTACCATCAGTTGGGGGATTTTGACGAGGCCGTCGTCTGGTACAATCAGGCGTTGGCTCTGCGCCCCGCTCTGCCCATGGCTCATGATGGCCTTGGTCATGTCCTAGCGGATCGGGGTTGGTGCGGTGCCGCTTCCGAGCATTTCAGGCAGGCCGTAATCGCTCGCCCTCAATGGGCCGAAGCCCACGCGGCGCTGGGGGCGAGCTTGCGGGACCAGGGGTTGGCCGAAGCGGCGGTGAAGTCGTTTCGGCGAGCCCTCGATCTTAGGCCAAATTTTGCCGAAGCCCATTCCCGGTTGTTGGAAGCTTTGCGGTTGGACGATCATGTCGACGCCACCGAACGAGCCGCCGAGGCGCGGCGGTTCGGGGCGCTGCTGGACGCCAGGAAAGCGGACAGCCCATCGCCCATCGATTACCCCAATCAACGGGATTCCGAACGCCGTTTGCGGATTGGCTATCTGTCTCCCGACTTCCGTCGGTGTCTGACCGCCAGTTTTTTGGAACCACCGCTGGCCAACCGGGATCGTCGCCAAGTCGAGGTGGTGTGTTACGCCGAAATCGCTCGACCGGACGTGATCACCAGTCATTTCAAAAAGATGGCCGATCACTGGGTCGATACGGTGGGGTTGGATGACGATGCTTTGGCCGAACAGATTCGGGCGGATGGGGTTGATATTCTGGTGGATTGGGCCGGTCACCGACCGGGAAATCGTCTGCCGGTTTTCGTCCGGCGGCCTGCACCGATTCAATTGGCCTGGCCAGCGGACGGCGATACCACGGGGCTGACGGTCATGGATTGGCGGTTGACCGATGCCGTGATCGAGCCCGAAGGGGCCGCCGACCTGCTGTCCACCGAGCGGCTGGTCCGTCTGCCTCACGGATGCCGATGCTGGCAACCGCCAATCGATGATCCGGTATCGACCACGATGGACCTCGTGGGGCCGGTGACTTTTGGGTCTTTTGCGCCCCTGGCGGGATTGTCGCCCAATGTGATTGCTGTTTGGGCCGAAGTTCTGCGACGTTTGCCGGTTGCCCGGTTACGGCTGGGGAACCGGGCGTTGGGCGACCCTTTGGTCGCGACAGCGGTGCGGGAGCGTTTTGGAAGTCATGGCATCGCCTCAGGACGGCTTGATCTGGTCCGTTCGTCCTCCGATTCGGGCGCTCGGCGGACGCTCCTCAGTCGGGTTGACGTGGTCCTGGACATGTTTCCATGTTCGGCACCGGCAGCGCTCTGCGAGGCACTCTGGATGGGGGTGCCAGTGGTAACGCTGGTGGGAGAAGGGCCGGCGGGTCGCGCAGGCGCCAGCCTGCTGGCTCGAGCCGGATTCAAGGCCCTGATCGCGGAAACGCAAGCCCGCTATGTGGAATTGGCTCTTTCTTTGGCCACCAACCCAACAGCCAGAGACAACTTCCGACGGGCTGCACGCGCCCGCCTCGTCACCTCACCCCTGTGTGACGGTCTCGGTTTAGCCCGCCTCGTCGAGACCGCCTATCGGGCGTTATGGCGCCAGTGGTGCCTTGGAGGGTGATAGGACTGCTCTGACGGCCGCCTCAGGCCCGCGCGGGGCGAGGCCGTGGCCAGGCTCGGCAATATGCTTGAGGATCTGGTCGGACAATTGCTCGATACGCCCCATGAGTCGGAAATGGTTGGTGCTGGTGACCCGTCGGATATCATCCTGGCCCGACTGAAGCGCCGCGACATCGGCCCGAAGAGACTCTTGCCCGGCTCGGAGCGACTCTTGCCCGATCTGAAGCGCCGCGACATCGGCCCGAATCTCATCTTGCCCGGCTCGGAGTGATTCTTGTCCGATCTGAAGCGCCGTGACATCGGCTCGGAGCGACTCTTGCCCGGCTCGGAGTGATTCTTGTCCGATCTGAAGCGCTGTGATATCGGCCCGAATCTCATCTTGCCCAGCCTGAAGGGCGTCCTGTCCGGTCTGAAGGATCCTTTGGCCGACACGAAGTTCGCTAACGTCGGTTTGGATCGTATTGATTTTATTCAGGAGTTGCGCCAGCAGCGCCTTCAAATCTTCGTCCATGCGATCCCTCCTTCGGACTCTCGTATGATTGGCCCGCCCCTTTACGAAGTCAATAGGAGCATATCAGGGGCGGGCAGCGAGGAGGGCGCTATGCTTGCAAGAATGTCCGAACCAGAGCGATCTGGTCGTCAAGCATGAGGCTGGGGGCGTGGGCGGTATCGGGGATTTCTATGACTTGGGCTTTAGGGCCGCGTTCGGCCATGGCCTGGGCGGTTTCGGGCAACAGCAGGTCCGAGTTTGCGCCGTGCAGGACCAACACGGGGCATTTTATTGAGTCCCATGCTGACCAAAGATCAACACCGCCAACCGGCGCGCTCTTGAAGGATTCACCAATGGCCGGATCAAAAGCCAGCCCCAGACGGCCATCGGCCCGGATGCGGGTGCTGTGTTGGGCGATTTGCTGCCAGCAGGCATCGGGCAAAGTGCCATATCCGGCGTAGAGTTGGCGGACATGGGCTTCCAGGGCGGCTTGGTCTTCGAAGATCGGATCATTGCCGACATACTCGCCGATTCGTTCCAGGGCCGCCTGGGCGACGAATGGGCCGATATCATTGATCACGAGGCGCCGGATCGGAGATTGGGGTTGGGCCGCTAAGATCAGGCCGATCAAACCACCCATGGAGGTTCCAACCCAGTCCACTTCGGCCACGCCCAACCGGGCGATGAGGGCCGTCATGTCGGCCAGATATTGGGGGTAGCCGTAAACTGTGGATTGGTTGGCCCAATCGCTTTGACCGCGTCCCACTACGTCTGGGCAAATGACCCGATAGCCGACACTGACCAGATCTCTGGCCAGCCAATCAAAGTCCCGGCCATTGCGGGTTAGGCCGTGAACGCAGACAACAACCCGGTCAGACGCCGCGTCGCCCCAATCGGTGTAGGCGACACGATGGAACCCGGCGGCGCTCAGGCCCAAAAAGCTGTCTTTGATCATCTGGTTGGCTCCTTTTTCCACACCACATGGTTTTGGCGTAGCATGAAACAAGCCGCAATAACAGTTTTAGACCGAAGGACTGGCGCTAGGTCATCATCATAGCGCGTCGGGATTCAGGTGCGTTGCCAGCAATGGGGGGTCTCAGCCGATACCGACACCATGGCTTGCCAGGGTGGCGCCCCATCGCCATAATGCCGGCCATGAGCGACCTATTCAACGACACCCCGTCTTCCCCGAACCGCTACTCGGCCCACGACATCGAAGTGTTGGAAGGGTTGGAGCCCGTGCGTCGACGCCCCGGCATGTATATCGGCGGCACCGACGAACGCGCCCTTCACCATCTGGTGGCGGAGATTCTGGACAACGCCATGGATGAGGCGGTGGCCGGATATGCCAACCGAATCGACCTGGAGCTTGGCGCCGACGGCATCGTCACTGTCCGCGACAATGGGCGCGGTATCCCGGTGGACGAACACCCCAAATATCCCGGAACCTCCGCTCTTGAAGTGATCCTGACCACCCTGCATTCCGGTGGCAAGTTTGGTGGCAAGGTCTATGCGACCTCGGGTGGATTGCACGGCGTCGGCCTGTCGGTGGTCAACGCCCTTTCGGATATGCTGTCGGTGGAAGTGGCGCGGGATCGCCAACTCTGGGTCCAAGACTACAGCCGGGGCCGGCCGCAGGGGCCCTTGGCGCTGCGGGGCAGCACCCCCAACCGCCGGGGCACCACCATCCGTTTTCATCCTGATCCCGAGATTTTCGGCGCCGAGGCCCGCTTCATTCCGTCCCGACTGTACCGATTGGCGCGATCCAAGGCTTATCTGTTTCGCGGAGTCGAAATCCGTTGGCGATGCGACGCAGACCTGCTCGGAGAGGGTAGCGACGTCCCGGCAACTGCCAGCCTCCGCTTTCCCGGCGGCCTGCTTGACTATCTGACCGCAGCCCTAGCCACGCGCACCACCGTCACCCCAACCGCTTTTTCTGGCGAAGCGACTTTTGCCGCCGATGCAGGCCGGGTTGAATGGGCGGTCGCTTGGCCTCAGGACGATGACGGATTCACCCACTCCTATTGCAACACCATTCCGACGCCCCAGGGTGGTAGCCACGAACAGGGGTTGCGTTCGGCCTTGACTCGTGCGCTTAAGGATCATGGAGAACGGATCGGAAACCGCCGAGCCAGCCAAATCACCGCCGACGACGTCTTCGGCGAAGCTGCGGTGCTCTTATCGGTGTTCATCCGGGAACCCCAGTTCCAGGGCCAAACCAAAGAAAAGCTGGCCTCGCCCGAAGCCACCCGGTTGGTGGAACAGGCGGTGAAGGATCGCTGCGACCACTGGTTGTCAGGGGATCGCGCTGCCAGCGCCGCTTTGCTCGATCGGCTGATTGAAAAGGCCGAAGAACGCGTCCGTCGCCGCCAGTCCAAAGACCAAGCCCGGAAAACCGCCACCCGCAAGCTGCGGTTGCCCGGAAAGCTGGCCGATTGCGCTCGCACCGCCAGCGACGGCACCGAGCTATTCCTGGTGGAGGGCGACTCGGCGGGAGGTTCGGCCAAGCAGGCGCGGAACCGTGAAACTCAGGCGATTCTGCCGTTGCGCGGTAAAATTCTCAACGTCGCCTCGGCCAGCTTGGACAAACTTCGAAGCAACCAGGAGATCAACGATCTGATCCAGGCGTTGGGGTGTGGCACAGGGCGAGAGTTTTCCAGCGACCGTCTGCGCTACGAAAAAGTGGTGATCATGACCGATGCCGATGTGGACGGCGCTCACATTGCTTCGCTGCTGATGACTTTTTTCTACCGAGAAATGCCGGGTCTGATCCAGCATGGGCACTTGTTCCTGGCCATGCCGCCGCTGTACCGCCTATCAGCCGGGGGGAAAAGCGTTTACGCCCGAGACGACGCCCACAAAGACGAACTCATGCGTAAGATGTTTGCCGGCAAAGGAAAAGTCGAAATCAGCCGGTTCAAGGGGTTGGGGGAAATGCAGCCGGCCCAGCTCAAGGATACCACCATGGATCCTGCCAAGCGGCAAATGTTGCGGGTGGTGGTCCCGGACCCTCGAGATCCCGAAGCGGGAGAAGATGCCGAAGCCACCAAGACCTTGGTTGAAAAATTGATGGGGCGGAAACCGGAATTACGATTCCGCTTTATCCAGGATAACGCTAAATTCGTCCAGGACATTGACGTTTAAAGAAATGGTCGCTAGAGGTTCCTGGGAGCGCGGAGGCTGCCCGCTCTTTTCTTCGAGGCGGGCGAGGCCCTCGCTTTTCGATTTGGTTAACGCGAACCAGATTTAGCTAACGCGAACCATGAGGAAGTGCAATTCAAAGACCTGATAGGCTATTTCAATTCGCCTTGAGGCCTCGTCCCTCTCCCTGAAACGGCTGAACGTAAACCGAGCGCAAAAATAGCCACAGGGCATCGGCGAAATCGGCTTCAGGAAACTCAAGCCGGGCAAAACGATAAAGTGCGGCGCTGGTGGTTTGGCAGTCCCTGGCCAAATCATCAAGTCCCCGCCACAAATTAGCCGCCATTTCGACCGCGCAAAGAGTGCCGGTTCGTGGGTCGGTGATATGACGAACGCAGGGCTCCAGTCCCTCTTCGTCAAGACTAGCAAGAGCGTGCTCAAGGGCGTTAGACATCAACGACTCCTTCATGCGCACACCCGAGAGTCACAAGCGCAACAAAGCTGAAAGGTCAGCCTTAGCCTCCCTCGTCTGCTGAAATTACGACCGCGTGAGGAACCGGGAGAGCACGACGCGAATACGGCACGATCCAAATTGCTCATAGGACGGATAGCCCTTTCATCGCCATTCCAAATCAGGCCCGCAGAGAAGAGGAGAGCAAAGCAATTACCTACTAACGGACGATGCCTGGATTGGCTCTTCCAGTCAACAGCGAAAATGGAAAAAAGGCTCCCCCTCGCTTAGGAAAAGCGCCATTAAGAGTTGCAATTAAAGCCAACAACAAAACGAAAATCCCACCATGCCTGGGCATTCCTACAATATCACAACCACCTGAATGCGAACAAAAGCCCCTCCGAACCAACACAGATTGGCCCGATTTTTATAATTTACGGTCGACAACGACACCCGATCCCGAGAGTAATTCGAGTGGTCAAACCGACAAGGGGATCGTGGCAATAATTTCCTATGATACCGGCGAGCCACAACACTCATAACCATCGGGCCTTGATGGTGACTCATCAAGGCTGCCCTCAGACGCCGGGCGGGCGCCTCCGCGCCCTTGGCTTCGCGTCCACGAGGACGCGGGGCCGCCGTCGCGGCCCGATACCGGCAGTGTGTCATCGTTATAGCTCGCCGGTATGATATCGGCGAGCCACAACACTCATAACCATCGGGCCTTGATGGTGACTCATCAAGGCTACCCTCAGACGCCGGGCGGGCGCCTCCGCGCCCCCTAGAGTCCACACACTGGGGCTTCGCGTCCACGAGGACGCGGAACCGTCGTCGCGGCCCGAGGGCCGGCGACGTGTCTCGTTGTCATGGGCCGCCGGCATCACAAATCAATGGGTTTGTCCGGGATCAGTTGGCCACGGCTTCGTCGGCGGTCACAGGGCCTGCCGCCCGCCGAGGCCGCCCGCTGGTCTTGTCCTCGCCCGACGACGCATTCCGGGTTCGACGCCGCCGGGGCGCCTGAGGTGCTGACATTTCGGTGGAAGGCACCGGATCAAAGGGGGTTCCGGCCAAAGGATAACCGCACCCATGGCCAGCCAAGCGATGTCCTTCGTCGGTGGCAGCACTTTGAAAGTACGACATAATGTGGATGCGAATCGCAGCGGTCAAGGTATAGCCCCGCAATCGCCCGCGCTCCTGGATCAGGGTGCATAACTCGTTAACCGAAATCCGCTCCCGCTCGGCGGCATCGTAAAGTGCCCGGAGATGAAAAGCGTCTAGCCTCACGCTGGTCCGCTTGCCATCGACCACAATATTGCGCGACGGCAGGCTACGACTGGCACTTTTGGCGCCGACCCTTCGGCCCGACTGGGAAGCCTCTGCCGCTTCGCCTTCTGCGACAGCATTGGCGCACGACTCGGCCTCTTCGCCCGTCGGGTGAGAGATATTGACCTCGGCGGCGGCGCCCGCCCGTAGCGGCAACAACGACCGCTTTGCTTCAAGGCCGCCAGCCGGCGGTTTTTCCTGATGAATGGTCCGGTCTTTCGACATGCGACGCGCTTCCCTGGCACCGTTGGCGTTGATGGACGGCTTACCGGCTCACCGGTCACGACCATCGTTGTTATGAAGTCTAATCAGTGCGCAAAGAATTTCAATCATTCGCCGCCATTCTCAAGCGAACAAAACAAAAGAATGCAATAGCATGCGATAAAGCTTGGATGACACCACCCTAAAGACCATCTCGATTAGACATCCTCCGCCGGAGTCAGGGTGCGCAAACCAATGGCGTGAACCCGCCCAGCCAACTCTTCAGCGAGTATATCGTAGACCATCCGGTGTCGTTCCACTCGGGACTGCCCCTCGAATAGGGCCGACACCACGGTCAGATGAAAATGGCTTTCGCCTTCGGGATGATGCCCGCCGTGCCCCTGATGGCGGGCCGAGTCGTCGTTGATCACCAAGCGACTCGGAGTCAACGCTGCGGTCAGTTTTTGTTCAATTCGGGCGGAAATGGTCATTGATCTGCCTCTGTCTCGGGATTATGCCGCTGGTTGTGCCAACCAGCCTTCATGACTTGAGGGCGGGCCGGCCTTTTCGTCAAGACGGCCTTTCCGGCAGCCTGCGCTTGTCAGAGGCGCAAACGCGGGCGATAATCGGGGCCATGCGAAAACCGGATGTTCAGGTCTCGTCTCACCCCGCTGCTGGCAACGCACCGTCGACTCGCCTGTGCGACTGTCCGGGGTGCCTTGCCGTTGGTGACTATCCGGCCCCCAAGGCTCGCGACCGATTAAGAGACTATTTTTGGTTCTGCCTCGGCCATGTGCGCGAATACAACCGCGCCTGGGACTTCTACGCTGGCATGTCCCCGGCTGAAATTGAAGTCGAGCTGCGATCCGACACCACTTGGCAACGCCCTACTTGGCCATTGGGCGCTTGGCGCCTGTACGAGCAAAGAATGCGAAGCCGGGCGCGCGGCGAGGATGAGGCTCCGTTCGGACGCGGTGACAGTGGTCGGGACGAAGACGCCAGCACGGGCGACGGCGAAGGCCGGAGGAGGCGCCCTCCATCCAGTCCCGAAGACGCAGCCCGGCGCGTGCTTAATCTGGAGCCAACCGCCAGCTTCACCGAAATCAAGACACGCTACCGCGAACTGGTCAAAAAACACCACCCCGATGCCAACGGCGGCGATAAGCACGCCGAGGAACGGTTGAAGCAAATCAACCAAGCCTATACCACCCTTAAGACCCACAACGGCCTTCAGTCCGGTCGGTAATTACCGACCTTCCCCGATCAGCGACGAAAGAACGGCGTTTCCGATGGCTAACCCAAGCAACACAGCCAAATCCGATCACATGCCGGACACCAAAGTTTCGGTGCGCCAGCATTTCGGTATCGATAGTGATATGGAGGTTCCGGCGTTCAGCCAGGCATCCGAGCATGTCCCCACAATCGACTCAGCCTATCGCTTTGATCGCGACACCACTATGGCCATCTTGGCTGGGTTTGCCTACAACCGTCGCGTGATGATTCAGGGCTATCATGGGACCGGGAAATCGACTCATATTGAACAGGTCGCGGCACGGCTCAATTGGCCCTGCATTCGGATCAACCTGGACAGCCATATCAGCCGGATCGACCTGATCGGCAAGGATGCCATCGTGCTGCGTGATGGTAAGCAGGTGACCGAGTACCGAGAGGGACTGTTACCGTGGGCGCTCCAGCACCCTTGCGCGTTGGTCTTTGACGAATACGACGCAGGCCGCCCCGACGTCATGTTTGTGATCCAGCGGGTACTGGAGGTCGAAGGCAAGTTGACATTGCTCGACCAGAATCGCGTGATCCACCCGCATCCAGCCTTTCGGCTGTTTTCCACCTCGAACACCATCGGCCTTGGCGACACGACCGGCCTTTATCACGGCACCCAGCAGATCAACCAAGGACAGATGGACCGCTGGAACATTGTGGCCACTCTGAACTACCTGCCCCACAAAGAAGAAGTCGGCATTGTGCTGGCCAAGGTTCCACACTATGACCAGCCGAAGGGCCGCGAACAGGTCGCCGCCATGGTCCGTCTCGCCGACCTCACTCGCGCCGGTTTTATCAATGGCGACATCTCTACCGTAATGTCCCCCCGAACGGTGATTACGTGGGCAGAAAATACCAATATTTTCAATGACATAGCCTTCGCTTTCCGAGTCACTTTTCTCAATAAGTGCGACGAGGTCGAGCGGCCAATCATTGCTGAATATTATCAACGTTGCTTTGGTGTGGATTTGCCCGAGACCGGGATCAAGGCAACCCTGGTGTAGCGGGATACAGGGCGTAATCGGCTGACGGCTGCCCTCCTTCTGGCAACGGGGGCGAGTTTATGCCATCGAGCCTTGATGGGGCAGCCTCGGAAGCTCAACATCAAGGCCCGGTAAGCCATGATGATTCCAGAGTGACGGATCTGCGGCTATATCATGGGTGATGATCCCTCATTCAGCCCATTTGTCAGATGAGACCTGATCGTTCCCGCTGCGTTATCGTTGGATGGGGCATTGGGGCGTTGGGTTGCGGCCAAGGCAGAGGGAGGATAACGATGATCACGTTGCGGGACTGCGTCGATTTATCCGGCGTTGAGCCTGGCGAAATTGACGCTGTGGCGGAACATGAAGGGCTTTCATTCATTGTCGCCATGGAAAAAGGGGCGTGGATGTTGGATCAAAGTTGGGGGGCGGCAGCTCTTCGACAGATCATTAGGGACGATGTGGCGGTGGCTGCTGCGCGCGGTGCCTCTCAGCATGTTCAGGAACTCAGAGTGACTTACCAAGTCACCGATCACCGCTTGCCCCCCGGCCAGGATCGACGTCGAGATTTTCGTCATTGATGTCGGGCTGCGCCCTTGGCTTCGCGCGCAGGGGCGCGTGGGGCCGCCGTCACGGTTCGAGGACCGGCGACGTGTCATTGTCATGGGCCCGTCGGTACGAGGGGCGCTTTGATTGTGTCAACCTCAAAGCACCTTGGTATAAGGAGCCCGCGCGGCGCCGGGTCAGGCGCTTGCCACGGCGAAGGGGCGGAGAGTTAATGATGGTTAAGGGTGTGAGCCCGTCCAGCGGGACTTGGAGCGGGAAGGCGTGGGGTTCGGCGGTGGTTGGGGGGCTGGCGCTGGCGGCAGGGCTCCTGCCGACGCCCGCTGTCTGTGCCGACCACAATATCATCGGTGCGGTCAGCACCTATGTTGTCGAGCATGATGATACATTGCTGGACGTTGCTCGGCGGTTTGACGTGGGATTCGTCGCGCTGGTGGCGGCCAATCCCGGTGTGGATCCTTGGCTGCCGGGGGAAGGGCTGACCGTGCTGTTGCCGACGGCTCATATTCTGCCCGACGCACCGCGTCGCGGCCTCGTGATCAATCTGACCGAGATGCGGCTGTATTACTACCGCCAGCCCGGTATGGACCCGGAGACGCATCCGGTCGGAATCGGCAGCGAAGGCAAGGATACTCCGTTGGGGACCACCAACATTGTCCGCAAGCAGGCGAATCCGACATGGTACGTTCCGGCCTCGATTCGGGCCGAAAAGCCCGAGCTGCCGGCGGTGATGCCGCCTGGCCCGGATAATCCGATGGGGCTTTATGCTCTCTATCTTGGTTTTACCGGGGGGAGCTTTCGGATTCACGGCACGAATCAGCCATTCGCAGTTGGCCGCCGGGTGACCCACGGCTGCATGCGGCTTTATCCCGAAGATATTGAAGACTTGTTCCGAAAGGTGGAGCCAGGAACGTCAGCCACCTTTGTTGACCAGCCGGTCAAGGTCGCATGGCAGGACGGCGAGCTTTACATGGAGGCTCACCCCTCCAAGGCCCAGGCCGATCAATTAGAGCAAGAGCACCACATGTCCGACGAACCGGCGGAAGGGGCTCTGGAGCTTGCCATCAAAGCCGCAGGCGACGCCAAGGACCGCCTGGATATTCCGACCATCGAACGGGTCAGCATTGAACGGCGGGGATACCCGATCCGCATCACCCAGTGACGGGAAAGGGTATCCCCAGCCGGTACTATCTTACTTGTGCATGGAGTGGTTGAACATCCGCTCCACGCGCTCGGCCGCAGCCTGAGCCGCCTGAGCCGACGCCGCAGCCTGAGCCGCCTGGGCCTGAGCCGCCTGAGCCGCCTGAAGCGCGGCGGCAGCTTGCTGACGGGCCTGCTCGTCGGTGGTGTTGCAGGCGCTGGCGCCGAGGGTCACGACGGCCAGAACGGCGAGAGTGGCGAAGGACTTCGCGAACTTCTTCATCTGAATAGTGCCTCCAAAGTGCAACGGATCACTAACGGTCACTGTGCGACCCCGTTCCGTTGCGGGTTACAAAGACTGACGGACTGAACGATCAACAATCGCACAACGTCAGGTCCGGGACGTTGCTGACAAGCCCGGAGTTTGGTCTGTGTCAGCAACCTCCGCACCCGACTTCCCGATTCGCGAAATCAATAAACGAAACCGCAGGGGATGGGGAAGCCCGTTGTGCGTTGCGGAGAGTATACAAGCCCAAAGGTCGAGTGGCGAGACTCCATTCGTTAAACTGCCCGAGAACGGTCAATGAGAAGCGGGCTGTGTTCTGACGGTCGCGCTTTTGGGACCGTGTCGGCTGTTTAGCCCGGTGGGCAGGTATGCGCGGCTGAGGCTGGCGCCTATTCATAAGCATGCTTATAATAGCCGAGCTTGTTATCTCACCGCTCCGTTTCCGCCGTTGATCGGCTTCTTGTCACAGGCGTCTTGATGCCTCCGTTGCCGCCGCCTCCCGAAGATTTGGATCGTACCCTTGGCTTTGTTCTCCACGATGTAGCTCGCTTGTTGCGCAAGCGTTTCGAGCAGCGGGCGCGGGGCTTGGGGTTGACGCGGTCCCAATGGTCGGTGTTGGCGCATCTGGCTCGTCATGAGGGGATCAATCAGACGTCTTTGGCTGAAATCCTGGATGTTGAGCCCATTACCTTGGCGCGACTCCTGGATCGGATGGAAGCGGCGGGATGGGTGGAGCGGCGCAGAGATCCTCGAGACCGGCGGGCGCGCCTGCTGTTCCTGACTGAAAAGGCCCATCCGGTCTTGGCTCAGATGTGGGTGTTAGGGCGAGCCAATCGGGAAGACGCGATGGCGGGGCTGAGTCCGGCCTGTCGTGACCAATTGATTGAGAGTTTATTGCGAATTAAAGCCAATTTATCAGATCGGCACATCGAGCTGTCTGATTCAGAGGCTTCTGATCACTGACCAATACTATCAGTGTTGGGCGGCATTGCCGCCAATGATCTTATAATATCTTGCAATAAGAGATTGATCGGGAGTCAATGCCCTTGTTGTGAGGGTTCTTTGGCCCTTGATCCTTTGGCGTTGTGGTTTGGTGTAGCGGTTTTAAGAGGTGGTCTGGTGTCGGAGGGGAGGCGTATGAGCGTGAATCGGGGGGGCCGGTGGCGGCGCTGGGGACTGTTGATTTTAGGGCCATTGGTGGTTGCGGTGGGCGTGGGGGCTTTTTGGTTGGTGGGGGGGCGGTATGTCTCCACCGACGACGCCTCTATCGAAGCGGACAAGATCACCATCAGCAGTGACGTTCCGGGCATCGTCGCCGAAGTTCTGGTTCACGAAAACGAGCGGGTCGCGGCGGGGCAACTGCTGTTTCGTCTGGACGAAGAGCCGTTCCGAATCGCGCAGGCTGGTGCCGAGGCGCGTCTGGGGATGGTTGCCAATGACCTGGCGGCGCTCGAGGCCAACGCGCATGTCACCGAAGAGCAGCTCAAGGCCGCTGAGGATGATCTTCACTTTTACGACCGGGAATATCGCCGCCAAGCCGATCTGGTTCAGCGCAAGGTGGTGGCCGAATCGCAGTTTGACGTGGCCGGTCATAACCTGGATTCGGCTCGGCGCAAGCTGGAGGCGTTGAAGCAACAGGTGGTGGCGGTCCGGGCGCAATTGGGAGGTGATCCCGATCTGCCGGTGGAACAGCATGCCCAATATCGCCAAGCCAAGGCTGACTTGGACAAGGCCCGGCGCGATTTGGCTCATGCTCGGATTTCATCGCCGACGGATGCCATCGTGACGCATGTGGATAGTCTTCAGCCTGGCCAATATTTGCTGGCGGCAGCGCCCGCCTTGAGTTTGGTCTCGGTGAGTCAGGTTTGGGTCGAAGCCAATTTCAAAGAAACCGACTTGACCCATGTTATCTCGGGGCAACCCGCCACCGTGACCATCGACAGTTACCCTGGCCGTCATTGGAGTGCGGTTGTCACCAGTGTCAGCCCGGCGACCGGAGCCGAGTTCGCTTTGCTGCCGGCTCAGAATGTGAGCGGCAATTGGATTAAGGTGGTTCAGCGCATTCCGGTGCGCCTGCATTTGGAGACTCTATCTCGTGATCCGCCGCTGCGGGCAGGCGTGAGCGCCACCGTGACCATCGACACAGGCCGCCAACGCTCGCTGGCCGGCTTGTTTCAGGCCAGCTTTGTTCGGGCCGGAGAAATCGAGTAATGCCGACACACGGAACCGAGCCCTCCGCCGATGACAAAGCATCCAACGGGAGCAAGGCATTTCAGCGGGCCGCTCTGACCGTTTGCGTGATGTTGGCCACCATCATGCAGGCGTTGGATACCACCATCGCCAATGTCGCGTTGCCTTATATGCAGGGCAGTCTGTCTGCAACCTTAGATCAAATTAACTGGGTTTTAACATCCTATATGATCGCAGCAGCGATTGCCACGCCGCCGACAGGTTGGTTGACCAATCGGTTTGGACGCAAGCGGCTATTCTTGATCTCGGTGGCGGGCTTTACTGTGGTGTCGGTTCTGTGCGGTCTGGCTCAGAATATCGAGCAAATGGTGGCATTTCGGCTCTTGCAAGGTGTGTTTGGGGCGCCTCTGGTGCCCTTGTCCCAAGTGGTGCTGCTGGACGCTTACCCGCGCGAGCGTCATGGTTCGGCTATGGCCATCTGGGGCATTGGGGTGATGGTCGGGCCGATTTTGGGGCCGCTGTTGGGAGGCTATCTGACCGAGTATTATGATTGGCGTTGGGTTTTTTACGTCAATCTTCCGGTTGGTCTGTTAGCTTTGCTGGGGCTTTGGACCTTTTTGGCCGAGACCCGCCTGGATCAGGAGCTACGTTTTGATTGGTTTGGCTTCACAATGTTAAGTGTCTCTATCGGTGCTTTACAAATGATGCTGGATCGTGGCGAGCAATTGGATTGGTTTAGTTCCGATGAAATCATCATCGAGGCGATCTTAACTGGGCTAGCCTCTTACCTATTTATCGTTCATACCTTCACGGCTCGCCAACCTTTCATTGATCCTCACTTGTTTTTGGACCGTAATTTTAGTGCCGGGTTGGTTCTGATCACGTCGATTGGGGTGATCCTGTTCGCGACTTTGGCCCTTCTGACGCCGTTTCTTGAGAATGTTCTGAATTATCCGGTCATGACCACGGGTGTGGTGTTGGCTCCGCGTGGTATCGGAACCATGATCGCCATGATCGTCGTCGGACGAATCATCAATCATACCGATTCCCGGCTGATTATTCTGATCGGCTTGTGCCTGAATGCCCTGTCTTTGTATCAGATGACGGGCTTTAGCGGCGATGTTTCCGAGGAAACTTTGATCATAACCGGCGTGATTCAGGGATTCGGATTGGGCTTTGTCTTTGTGCCACTATCGGCGGTGACGTTTGCCACATTAGAGCCGATCTTCCGGCCCCAAGCGACCGGGTTATTCAGCCTTATGCGTAATATTGGCAGCAGTATTGGGATTTCTTATGTGATTTTTCTTCTGTCTCATAACACTCGGTTGCTTCATGCTCAAATCACCGAGGCCGTCACCCCCTTTGGCTTGGAGGCGCGTTTACCGGCGGCATCCGCCCTGTCCGATGTCTGGAATCCCAGTGTCACCGCAGGTCGGGCGGCCTTGGATGCCGAGATTACCCGTCAGGCGTCTATCGTCGCCTATCTGGATGACTTCAAACTGCTCATGATGATTGCGCTGCTGAGTTTGCCGATGGTGTTGCTGTTGCAGCGGGCCCGCCCGGTTCGGGCCAAGGCTTAATTTTGCCTTCTGAACGGTTTGCAGCGGCGGCTATCGCAGTGTATCTTCCAGCCGTTGTCTATTTTATGCCATGCCTCGGGGTGCCGGTGATCGCAGTCGGACCCGATTCGGACCGGGGGCATGCCGAGGCCACCGACATTAGCTGGAAGATCACTTGAATGAGCAATCCCCAGGCCGATCAATTGAAGCCGCTGTTGCAGCGGTTACTGACCATGGCGGAAAGTCATGACGAGCGTCTGGCTCGCCTCGAGGCGGCGCATTCCCGGTTGGGGACGCAGATCGCTCGGGTTGGGGAGCAACTGAGTCGTCAGGGCGATCAACTGAGTCGGCTGGAGGACGCGCCAACGGCTACGCCGGTGCTCGCGCCGGTGCCTGTCCCTGCACCGTTACCGGCTCGCGCGGGCGGCGCCGAGGCTAACTCTCGTTTTGGCGAGCAGTTCGGGCGGTTGAATGAGCAGATCACGCGGGTTCGCGAACAGTTCGGGCGGATGACCGAGCAGTTGGGTCGGATCGAGCGGGCGCAGACCGAACTGCGCGAGGATTCCCTTCATCACGGCAGCGAGCAGCAGCGGTTGCTGGAGCGGCTGGAGGTCGCGCTGATCCGGCGCCAGGACGAACTCGCAGCAGACCTGCCCGAGCGTATTCAAGACCGGATGGAACAGGTTCTCGGCTTCGTGGTGGCAGAAGGCGGTGAGGAGGAGCTGGGCTCGGCTCCGACTCACGAACCGCCAACGGTCGAGGCCAAGGCTGCGTCGGTTCCGGTGCAGACTCCGGCTTCGGCCCAAACTCCGGCCCCAGTCCAAACTCCGGCTCCAGTCCAGACTCCGGCCCCGAGCCAGGTTCCGCCCCCGGCACACTTGGCTTCGGTCCAGGACGAAGTTCGCCAGCTTGGCGAGCGCCTTGCCGAGTTGATGGCTCATGTCGGTAAGCTCGGGGGGGCCCAATCGACCCCGGCCCCTGTTGCCGCTCCGGCTCAACCGGCCCCGACTTCGGTTCCGGCTTCAGCGGCCGCCCCGGCTCCGGTTGTCGACGCTGAACCGGCTCCGGTTGCCGCTCCGGCGGCAGTGCCGCCGGTCGCCAAGCCGGTCGTGGCCCGGCCTGTGGTGGTTCGGGTCATGCCGGGGAGTCGACTGGCATCGCGCTAGTCGGTCGCGGTCAACGGCGGAACGGGCCGGGTGGTGGCGGACATCGAGTCTGATCGGGTTCGGCGCTGGGGATTGACGGCGGTCTTGACGAGCGCCGTCGTCACCGGCCTAACCATCGGGATGACCATTCCCTTAATTGCCCTTACCATGACCGCTGCCGGAACCGGAGCTGCGGTGGTTGGGCTGAATGCTGCCATGGCGGCACTGGGTGTTCTGGTGGTGGCGCCGTTGGCCCCTTGGCTGATCGCCCGGCTGGGGTTGGTGGAGACCCTGGTGTTGGGGGCTTTGGCCTCTGCTATCTCTCTGGTTTTATTTCCTGTTTTTGATTCGGTGGTGGTCTGGTTCGGGCTGCGCTTCGGTGCCGGCCTGGGCTTGGCTTTGTTGTGGGTGGTGAGTGAGACGTGGCTGGGCGTATTGGCCACCGACCAAAGTCGGGGCCGGGTGGTCGGTCTGTACTCCACCTTGTGGTGTGCGGGGATGGCCGGGGGGCCGCTGCTTCTGCAACTGACGACTCTGTGCGGATGGCCTCCCTTTGTTGTCAGTGCGGCTCTGGTTTTGCTGGCGACGGTGCCGCCGATTTTGGGACGCGCGGCGGCGCGCAGGCGATTCGGTGATGGCGAGACCCATCGATGGTCCTGGCCGTTGTTGAGAAAAGCGCGCGGCATGATTCTGGCGGGTTTCGTCGCCGGATTCGTGGAGACGGCGCTGTTCACCCTGTTGCCGTTGTACGGTGTGGCGGTGGGGTTGGGTCAGGCTCAAGCGGTTTTGATGCTATCGGTGTTTGCGGTGGGCAGCCTTGCCTTGCAATTGCCGTTGGGGTGGCTAGCGGATCGGTTGGGGTTGGTTTGGGTGCTGATGGGCGCCGCCTTGACCGGGGTGGCGGTGGCATTGGCCCTGCCTTCGGCCGTTCTGGCCGGCTGGCCGCTTTGGCCGCTGCTGTTCGTGTGGGGCGGCGTGGTTTCAGGCTTCTACACCTTGGGCTTGACCCAGCTTGGTCAGCGATTCGCCGCCGTCGGGTTAGCTCAGGCCAATGTGGTCTTCATCATGGCCTATACGGTCGGCACCATCGGCGGCCCACCGATGGTTGGTGCAGCCCTGGATTTATGGGCATTTTACGGCTTGCCTCTGGTGGTTGTCGGAGTCTATGGCGCTTTTTTGTTGTCCATGGTTCCGGCGTGCTGGCGGTTGCGTCGTGGAGTGGGATGACCAAGCCGTGGTGCTTTCGGCGCGGGCCATGGGCGAAGCTTCGGCTGTGGTGACGCTGTTGACCGAGGCGCGTGGGCGTTGGGCTGGCTTGGTTCGTGGTGGTCGCGGGGCTCGCCAGCGCGGCCTATTGGAGCCGGGCACTTTGGTGCGGGCCCGTTGGCGTGCCCGGTTGCCCGAGCATCTGGGAACGCTGACCTTAGAACCGATTCGCAGTTTTGGGGCGGCGCTGTTCGAGCAGCCGGGACCATTGGCGGCGCTGGTTTCGGCTTGTGCCCTGCTTGAGGTCGGGTTGGCTGAACACGAGCCCTGTCCAAGAGTCTATCAGGGTGCGTTGGCATTGTTTGCCGCTCTGGTTCTGCCGGTTTGGGCCGAAGCCTATATCCGGTGGGAGGTCGGGTTCTTGGCCGCGTTGGGCTTTGGCCTGGATTTGACCGCCTGTGCGGTGACGGGCGAGACCGATGACCTCAGTCATGTCAGTCCGCGCACAGGCCGCGCGGTGTCTCGAGCCGCCGCCGCGCCTTGGGGTGATCGTTTGCTGGTGCTGCCGGGGTTTTTGCAAGGGCGAGGCGGCGGAGGGCCGGCGGAGGTCTTGGCGGGCTTGGCCTTGACCGGCCATTTTCTGGAGCGGTTTTTGCCGAATGGCTTGCCGGCAGCCCGGCGGCGCCTGCCCGACGTTACAGCGTCCAACGCCTCCCGGCCTTTGGAGGGGGCAGGGTAAAGCCTTGGTGGAGAGAGTGGCCCGCGAAAACGCGGGTTTCCCCCGGCGACGGTGCCAGCTATGATGACCGCATGGAAGCGCGGCCAGGCTTGAGCGGGACGAGATGGGACGGTCAAGGACAGTCTGAAGCCGCCGCTTTCCGAGATCAGGGAACGATCCGATCGAATGCCGCCTGGCTTTTGGAAACGAAGAGGGGCATCGGTTTGTCGATTGCCTGGGGCGAGCGCGCAACCTTCTGAATTGAAATAAAAAATCGTGAAAGCATCGACTCCCGATTTCGAAATACAGGACAAGCCGTTGGCCGAGGCTCTGAGTGAGCGTTACTTGGCCTATGCCCTGTCGACCATCATGGCCCGTTCGCTGCCCGACGTGCGCGACGGGTTAAAGCCGGTGCATCGGCGGCTGTTGTTCGCCATGAGCCAGCTTAAATTGGAACCAGACCTGCCGCCCAAGAAGTCGGCTCGGGTGGTGGGCGACGTCATTGGCAAGTTCCACCCGCACGGCGATATTGCGGTTTATGACGCGTTGGTTCGGTTGGCTCAGGACTTTGCCGTTCGGTACCGGCTGATCGATGGCCAGGGCAATTTCGGCAATATCGACGGCGATAACGCCGCTGCGATGCGATACACCGAAGCCCGCTTGACCGAAGTGGCCCGAGCGTTGCTGGATGGAATCGATCAGGATGCCGTGGATTTCCGCGCCACCTATGACGGCGACGGCGAAGAGCCCGTGGTTCTGCCAGCTAATTTCCCCAATCTGCTGGCCAATGGTGCGACTGGAATCGCTGTGGGTATGGCCACGTCCATTCCGCCCCATAATGTGGGCGAATTGTGCGACGCCCTGCGCCACCTGATCAAACAGCCGGAGGCTTCCATCGAGTCCCTGGTGGCGCTGATTCCGGGACCGGACTTTCCGACCGGCGGCGTGCTGGTCGAATCTCGGGCCTCGGTGATCGAAAGCTATCGTACCGGGCGAGGGGCGTTCCGGTTGCGAGCACGCTGGCAGGTGGAAAAACTGACCCAGGGAACTTGGCAGATTATCGTGACCGAGATTCCCTATCAGGTCCAAAAGTCCCGGCTGATTGAAAAGATCGCAGAGCTGCTGACCAACCGTAAATTGGTGCTGTTGGAGGATATCCGCGATGAATCCGCCGAAGATATTCGGCTGGTTCTGGTGCCTAAGAGCCGCAATGTTGATCCCGAGGTGTTGATGGCTTCGCTCTTCCAGGCTACCGACCTGGAAGTGCGGTTTAGCCTGAACATGAATGTTTTGGACGCGGACAATGTGCCGCGCGTCATGGACTTACGGCAGGTCTTGCGGGCCTTTTTGGCCCATCGTCACGAGGTGTTACAGCGGCGCTCACGCTATCGGCTGGCCAAAATTGAGCATCGTCTGGAAGTGCTGGAAGGCTTGTTGAAAGCCTTCCTGAATCTTGACGAGGTGATTCGGATCATCCGATTCGAAGACCAGCCCAAGGCCGAGCTGATCCGGCGTTTCTCGTTGACCGAAATTCAGACCGAAGCGATCCTCAATATGCGGCTGCGGACGCTGCATAAGCTCGAGGAGCTGGAAATTCGGCGCGAGCATGCGGGATTGGCCGAGGAGCGGGCCGGTCTTCAGAAGCTGTTGGCCGAGGAGCCGCTCCGCTGGCAAGCCATTGCCGCCGAAATTGCCGAGACCAAGAAAAGATTTGGGAAAACCACCGCACTTGGCAAGCGCCGGACGGATGTGGCCGATGCACCTAAAGAAATCGATGTGCCGCTAGAAGCCACGGTCGAGCGCGAGCAGGTCACGGTTCTATGTTCAGATAAAGGATGGATTCGTGCCGTCAAAGGGCATCTGCCGGAGACGGAAGCGGCCGAGATCAAATACAAAGAAGGCGATAGCCAGCGATTTATCCTACATGTCGAAACCACCGATAAGCTGATTCTGTTTGGCACCAATGGCCGCTTCCATACCATTGCCGTCGATAAGCTGCCGCGTGGTCGTGGATTCGGCGAGCCGGTGCGGTTGATGGTGGATTTTGGCAACGATACCGAGATCGTCGCGTTGTTCAAGCATCAGCCTAACCGGCGCCTAGTGGTTATGGCCGAAGACGGTCGGGGCTTTCAGGTCGAGGAAGGTGAGGTGGTGGCCCAGACCCGCGCTGGCAAGCAGGTGCTCAATCTTGAAGAGGGCGGTTCGGCGCGAATTTGCCAGCCGGTGGACGCTGGCTGCGACGCTCTAGCGGTGATCGGCAATAACCGCCGAATGCTGGTGGTCATGCTGGAGGAACTGCCTGTCATGACGCGCGGTCGCGGTGTGATCATCCAGAAGTATAAAGATGCCCGTTTGGCCGATCTGAAACTCATCGCCTTTGCCGCCGGTTTATCGTGGGCAAGCGGAGATCGGATGCGGGTTGAGGTGGATTTGCGTCCGTGGCTTGGCCCGCGTGGTTCGGTGGGGCGCTTGCCGCCCAATGGTTTCCCCAAAGACAACAAGTTCCGCTGACATGAATAAAATCATCAGCGTGCGCGGGGCGCGCGAGCATAATCTCAAGAATATCGACGTTGACTTGCCCCGCGACCGGCTGATCGTGATTACCGGACTGAGCGGTTCGGGCAAGTCGTCGCTGGCCTTCGATACAATCTATGCCGAGGGTCAGCGCCGATATGTGGAAAGCCTGTCGGCTTATGCCCGTCAGTTCTTGGAGCTGATGCAAAAGCCCGACATGGACAGTATCGAAGGCTTGTCTCCCGCAATTTCCATTGAGCAGAAGACAACCTCCCGGAATCCCCGGTCGACGGTCGGCACCGTGACCGAGATTTACGACTATATGCGGTTGTTGTATGCCCGGATCGGGATTCCCTATTCGCCGGCCACCGGCCTTCCCATCGAGAGCCAGACCGTCAGTCAGATGGCGGATCGGATTGCGGAGCTGCCCGAGGGCACTCGGCTGTATCTTCTGGCCCCGGTGGTGCGCGGGCGGAAGGGTGAATACCGGAAGGAACTTCAGGAGCTTCGCAAGAGCGGATTTCAGCGGGTCAAGGTTGACGGCAAAATCTACGAAATTGACGAGGTGCCGGCTCTTAATAAGAAACTTAAGCACGATATCGAAGTGGTGGTTGATCGGCTGGTGGTGCGGCCTGATTTAGGAAATCGTTTGGCGGATTCGCTGGAAACGGCGGTTCGTCTGGGTGACGGTCTGGTGTTCGCCGAAATTGCGGATCGTGATGAACGCCTAACCTTCTCTACCAAATTCGCCTGTCCCGTCAGCGGGTTTACCATCACCGAAATTGAGCCCCGGCTGTTTTCCTTCAACAACCCATTTGGTGCTTGTCCTGTCTGCGATGGTCTGGGAAATCGGCACTATTTCGATCCGTTGTTGGTGGTTCCCGATGAACGGCAGAGCCTTAAAGGAGGAGCCATCGCCTCCTGGGTGGGACCGCAGGCCCATTATTATCTTCAGACCTTGGAGTCGTTAAGCGATCACTACCATTTTAGCATGGATGCGCCTTGGCAGAGCCTTTCGGAAGAGGCCAAGCACGTCATTCTCAATGGCACGGGGGACACACCGATCACTCTGCGTTTCGAAGACGGCAGCCGGCGTTTTGAAACCACCAAGCCGTTTGAAGGGGTGATCAAGAATCTGGAGCGGCGGTGGCGGGAGACCGAAAGCGCCTGGATGCGCGAGGAGTTGAGTAAGTATCAATCCTCTCAGCCCTGCGAGACATGCGGTGGACAACGGCTGAAGACTGAAGCTCTGGCGGTGAAGATTCGCGGTCTGCATATTTCTCAGGTCACAGACCTATCGATCCGTGATGCGGCCCAGTGGTTTGGGGAGCTGAATGACCACTTGCGTCCCAAACAGCGCGAGATTGCGTATCGTATTTTGAAGGAGATCAATGAGCGCCTCGGGTTCTTGAATAATGTCGGCTTGGAGTATTTGACACTCAGCCGGTCTTCGGGGTCGCTTTCGGGTGGCGAGAGCCAGCGTATTCGTTTGGCATCTCAAATTGGTTCAGGACTGACCGGCGTTCTCTATGTGCTGGATGAGCCTTCCATCGGCTTGCACCAACGGGATAATGACCGGCTGCTGATCACCCTGAAAAGGCTGCGGGACATCGGCAATACCGTCATCGTGGTCGAACATGATGAAGATGCCATTCGAAACGCCGACTGGCTGGTGGATATGGGGCCGGGGGCCGGGGTTCATGGAGGCCGGGTGGTGGCCGCCGGGCCGCCGGACGTGGTTCAGGCCAATCCCGAGAGTGTCACCGCCGGGTATTTGACGGGGCGCTTGGGCATTCCGCTGCCGGCAGAGCGGCGGCCCGGTCGGGCCGGTCAGTTTTTGGAAGTGGTGGGGGCATCCGGGAATAACCTCAAGAACCTGACGGTCAAAATTCCGTTGGGCACATTTACCTGTGTGACCGGGGTTTCGGGTGGCGGTAAGTCGACCCTGGTGGTCGAAACTTTATACAAGGCGCTGGCCCGGCGATTGATGGGCGCGCGCGAACATCCCGCCGACCACCAAGCGATTCATGGGCTGGCCTTTTTGGATAAGATCGTCGACATTGATCAATCCCCCATCGGACGCACGCCGCGCAGCAACCCTGCCACCTATACCGGCGCATTCACGCCGATCCGCGACTGGTACGCAGGATTGCCCGAAGCCAAGGCGCGGGGATACGGGCCGGGGCGGTTCTCCTTTAATGTCAAAGGGGGGCGCTGTGAAGCGTGTCAGGGCGATGGGGTGATCAAGATTGAAATGCACTTTTTGCCCGATGTCTATGTCACTTGTGATGCCTGTAAAGGCCGGCGTTACAACCGCGAAACCTTGGAAATCACGTTTAAAGACAAGAGCATTGCTGACGTGCTCGATATGACGGTGGAAGAAGGCGTTCTGTTCTTTCAGGCGGTGCCGGCGATCCGTGACAAGCTGGAAACCCTGGATCGAGTGGGGCTTGGCTATATCCGTGTTGGCCAAGCCGCAACCACCCTGTCAGGGGGTGAAGCCCAGCGGGTTAAGTTGGCCAAGGAACTGAGCCGTCGCGCCACGGGTAAAACTCTGTATATTCTTGACGAGCCAACCACGGGCTTGCATTTTGCTGATGTACACCAGCTTTTGCGGGTTCTTCATGCCCTGGTTGATCAGGGTAATAGCATGCTGGTGATCGAGCATAATTTGGAAGTGATTAAAACCGCCGATTGGATCATTGACCTTGGCCCCGAAGGCGGTAATGGCGGCGGTCTGCTGGTCGCCGAAGGAACCCCGGAAGACGTTGCAGAGGTTCCAGGCAGCTACACCGGGCGCTATTTGGCGCCAATACTGGCACGCGACAGGCAGCGGCAGGTGTAGAAGGCCGGTATCCTGCCATCGAGCTTTAATGTTGTTATGGCTTGCCGGTCACGGGTGCGGCATCGGAAGGGCGTGCATCAGGAACGCAACGGCACCGGCCAGCATGCCGCCGGTGGCCATCACGGCTCCCACGCCGGTCGTGACCACCCACCGGACCATGCGGGCATCCGACTCGGCGCCCCGGCGATCAATTCGTTCCTCCAGGCGAGCCGCAGTCAGGTCAATCTTGGTATCCAGTGCATCCACCTTGGCATCCAAGGCGGTCGTTTTGGCATCCAGGGCGGCGACCTGATCTTTGGTGGCCAAGCGCGAAACATCTACCGCCGCCGCGTCCTGAACGGCGGTGGTTAGGGCTTCGGCCTGCTCTTCGGTGAAGCCGGCCATCTGAAGGCGTTTAACGGTTCGGTGCGTGTCGAAAGCGAGTGCAGACATCGAAGCCTCCTCGGTTCAGGATAATGCAGCCCAGTGCGCCTGTCGACTCTTGGATTCCTTGTTTCCTTCTCGATGCCGATGTGCCATGCAGCCTCAATGCCCTGTTTGATGGGGGTAGGCGATGATGGGTTGTTTCTGATGCTTGACCATCCCCTGAAGCTGGCTTTGTTTGACTGTGATGGCACGCTGATTGATAGTCAGCATGCGATTGTTTCAGCGATGGCGGCCGCTTGGGCCTGCGAGGGGCTGACCGCACCGGACCCGCTGCGGGTGCGGCGGGTGGTCGGTTTGTCGTTGGTGGAAGCCGTGGCACGACTGCGGCCCGAAGGCGATCCGGTGCAGCATGCTCGGTTGGCCGAGCACTATAAGAGGGCGTTTCAGCGCGAGCGGTTGGCTGGCGTCCATCTTGAGCCGCTATTCCCCGGTTTGCGGCAGACGCTGGAGGCTTTGGAACGCGAGGGAGTGTTGATGGGGGTGGCCACCGGCAAATCCATGCGCGGACTGACGGCAACATTGGCCCGTCACGATTTAGCCCGGTTCTTTGTCACCTTGCAGACGGCGGATATTGGGCCGGGAAAGCCAGATCCAGCCATGGTCCGGCGGGCCTTGGCCGAAAGCGGGGTGACTGCCGCCGATACCGTGATGATTGGCGACACGGTGTTTGACATCGAAATGGCGCGGCGGGCCGGCGTCGGCGCCCTTGGCGTCACATGGGGATACCACGAGGAAGCGGAGCTTCAGGCGGCGGGGGCGCACCGGATCGTTCGAACCGGCGACGCGCTGGCTTCGGCGATCCTGGAGCAGCTTTTTCGTTCTGCGCCCGGCCGTTGAAGGCAAGCCTTGATGCGCCAACATCAAGGCTTGCCGGTCTTTAAGACCCTGAGGGCAAAGCCCGCCGCAGCAGCTTGCCGTTAGGTGTGCGTGGCAGGCGATCGAGGAAGATGACTCGGCGGGGTTGTTTATAGGAGGCCAGATGCTCCTTGGCCCAATCCAGGATCGCCGCCTCGCGGGTGGGGTGATGAGGCACCACAAAGGCTGAAAGCACGGTTAGATCCGCAGCCACCGAAACTTCACCCACCGCAACGTCAGCAATGTCGGGATGCTGGGCCAGCACCCGTTCGATCTCCAGAGGGGATAGGCGGTAGCCGTGGGTGTTGAGCAGGTCATCGTTTCGGCCATGGAACCATAGGTAGCCATCTTCGTCCAAATGGGCGAGGTCGCCGCCGGTAAACCAGGGGCCGCGCATGACCAACAGCTCTTCTTCGGGGCGGTTCCAATAGCCGAGCATCAATCCGGGATCGGAGCGGTGAACCGCCAGCAGGCCGACCTGACCCGCCGGCAGCAAGCGCGGTTCGGTGGCGGGGGCGTCGGGATCCAGGATCGCCACGCGCCGTCCAGCCTGGGGCTTGCCGGGACTCCCTGGTTTGATGGCCATGCCGGGGCCGGTGGAAATGTAGGTGGAAATCTCGCTCATCCCCAGGGCTTCGTAAAGCGCGGTGCCAGTGCGAGCCTGCCACGCCTCGAGGAGGGCCGGCGCCAGGGCCTCCCCGGCACTAAGGCCGTGGCGCAGGGTGGCCAGTTTTTCCGGCGAGGCATCGCCATATTTGAGAATCCGTCGGTACAGGCTGGGGACCGTGGCAAACAGGGTGACGCCGAACCGAGCAATCAGTTCCGGCCAGAGAGCCGGGTCCGGGGTGCCGTTGTACAAGACGGCGGTGGCGCCATGAGCCCAGGGGTCGAGCAAACCGACTCCCAGGGTGTAGGTCCAGTTAAAGGCGCCAGCATGCAGCACCACATCGTCGGAAGTCAGGCCATACCAGCCCGTGACCATGGGCCGTCGGCCCCAAATCACCCGATGGCCATGCAGAACCCCCTTGGGCCGTCCGGTGGTGCCGGAGGTGTAAATCAAGAAGGCGGGATCATCGGCGGCGGTGTCGCGTGGGTCGAGGAGGGGGCCGGCTTCGGCCAAATGCCCAATCTCGGCCTCGGTCAGGACTCGCACCGAAGCCGGCGGCGCATGGGCAAGGGCCAGATCATCGGACAGCGCCAGCAGGGTTGCCCCGGAGTCTGTCAGTAAAAATTCCGCTTCCTCGGCGGTGAGGGACGCCGAGGAGGGAAACGAAACCAATCCCGCCGCAAAACCGGCAAAGAAGGTTAAGAGATAGGGCAGGTCGTTATCCATTCGGATCATCAACCGATCGCCCGGTTGGGTGCCAGCGGCCAGCAATCCGCCGGCCAGTCGTCGAACCTGCTCGTCTAGTTGGGCATAGCTCCAGCGCCTCTCGCCGCCGCCGTCACCGACGATGATCAGCGCGGTTTTGTCGGGGCGGAGTTGGGCCTGTTCGGTCAGGCAGTGGCGGGCAATGTTAAGGCGGTCGGGGAGGCGGTGGGGCATGGTGTGCGGGCTGGCGAAGGAATGGGAACGGGAAGCCCGACCATAGAGCATTGTCCCGCTTCTGTCGCCCTTCAGGGCCTTGGTTGAAGGCTCTTATGGCGGGAGTGTTTGCATCTGGGGTGTTCGGGAGGAGAAAAGAGGCTCTAATTTTTTTGGGATTATTATTGGAAAAATACACGTAATAAGTTTTGTGCGGCGCACAAAAAATTATTGACAACTCCTTAAAATCGGCTATCTTTGGCCCATGTTGCAGCGCAGCAAAAGCAAGCGAGCCGATCACATTCCCAGCGGATTGAAGGAGCACGATCATGAACGAGCACGTCGCCACGGCCACTCAGTTTGTCGAAGAAATCGTCGGTCGGACTCAGGAAAGCTTCGCCGAGCTGGTCAAGGTGAGCCAGCAGCAGGCCGATAAGGCCAACCAGGCGCTCAAGGACAATGCGGATCGGATCAGCGGCCTCAGCCGGGACAATCTGGATGCGATCGTGGCCTCCAGCAAGATTACCGCCCGTGCCGCCGAAGACGCCAATGCGGCGACTGCCGCTTTCATTCGCAAAAGTTCGGAAGATGCGCTGGCGGCTCTGCGGAAGCTGGCTTCGGCCAGCAGCATTGCCGAGGCCACCGAGATTCAGCAGACCTTCGCGCGGGACAGCGTTGCGGCCATGGTTGCCGAGACCGAGCGGTTGTCGGCTGTTGCCGCCGCTACCGCGCGTGAAGCTTTGGCCCCGATCAACGAGCGTTTGAATGCCACCGTCGCCGTGTTGTCACGCCCGCTGACGGCATAACCGTCCAAGCTCCACAGAGTTTGAGCCTTAGTACCGGCGGTTCATGACAATGACACGTCGCCGGTATTGGGCCGCGCCCGCCCGGCCCCTCGTGCAGAGGGGCCGGGCGGCCTTGTTTTTAGGGACATTCGCGCCCATCTCCCCAACGGGGCCTCGAGGGGCATGTCAGGCGGAGCCTGAGAGAAACGCTTGACGAGATGAGCCCTTCCAACGGTGCCCTTTCTTCTCATATCATTGGTGTTATCGCTTTCCCGGAATAGGCCCCCGACCGACCATGACCGACTTTGATCACAACGGCGACGAGGGTGTGAATACCGGCGTGGTGGTTAAAGCCAAGCCGAAGACTAAAAAGCCCTCTATGTACAAAGTGCTTATGTTGAATGATGACTACACACCCATGGAGTTCGTCGTTCATGTGCTGGAGCGATTTTTTAATAAAAATCGAGAAGATGCGACACAGATCATGCTCCATGTTCATCGTCGTGGGGTTGGACTGTGCGGTGTCTATACTTACGAGGTTGCCGAAACGAAGGTCACTCAAGTGATGGATTTCGCTCGGCAACACCAGCATCCGTTGCAGTGTACCCTAGAGAAGGACTAAATGGCCATCATGCTGTCCCCTCATCTTGAGCAGACGCTCCGCCGCGCCCTTGGTTTTGCGAATCAGCGTCGTCATGAGTATGCGACGCTGGAGCATTTGTTGTTGTCACTGTGTGACGACACCGATGCGATTGCGGTTTTGAGGGCGTGCGGCGTCGATCTGGAGCGGCTGCGGCGGCAATTGATCGAGTATCTGGATAACGAACTGGCAAATCTGGTCGCCCCTCGGCCCGATGATGCCAAGCCGACCGCCGCTTTTCAGCGGGTTTTGCAACGGGCGGCGATTCATGTCCAGTCTTCTGGGCGGGAAGAGGTTACGGGGGCGAATATCCTGGTGGCAATGTTCTCTGAACGTGATAGCCACGCTGTTTATTACCTACAAGAACAGGAGATGACCCGCTTTGATGCGGTCAATTACATTTCTCACGGTATTGCCAAGGTTGCCGGTCACTCCCAATCCCGGCGGGTCACTGGAGCCGACGAAGAGCCGGCTGCCGAAAAGGCGCCAAAAAAGGGTGGCGAGGCTCTGGAGTCCTATTGCGTCAACCTGAATAAGAAGGCGGCTAACGGTAAAATCGATCCGCTGATTGGTCGCGAGCAAGAAGTTGAGCGGACCATTCAGATTCTATGCCGTCGAACCAAGAATAATCCGCTCTATGTTGGCGATCCCGGCGTCGGCAAGACCGCCATCGCCGAAGGTTTGGCCCGGCGTATTGTTCTGGGAGACGTACCGGAGGTGTTGCTGAATGCCACCATCTTTTCCCTGGACATGGGGGCATTGCTGGCAGGAACCCGGTATCGTGGGGATTTTGAGGAGCGGCTGAAGGCGGTCTTGACCGAATTGGAAGCCCACGAAGGGGCGATTCTGTTTATTGACGAAATCCACACCGTGATCGGGGCTGGGGCAACCTCCGGCGGGGCTATGGATGCTTCCAATCTGCTAAAGCCGGCGCTGGCTTCGGGTACGATTCGCTGTGTGGGGTCCACCACTTACAAAGAATACCGTAATTATTTCGAAAAAGATCGGGCCTTGGTGCGACGGTTTCAGAAGATCGACGTCAATGAACCTTCGATTGAGGATGCGATCAAGATTCTCCGGGGTCTCAAGCCCTGTTATGAGGAGTATCATCGGGTTCGCTACACCAATGATGCCATCCGTTCGGCGGTAGAGCTGTCGGCACGCTACATCAATGACCGGAAATTGCCGGATAAGGCCATCGACATCATCGACGAGGTGGGAGCCGCGCAGATGCTGCTGCCCGAAGGGCGGCGCAAAAAGGTCATTTCGGTGCGGGATATTGAAATGATCGTGGCCAAGATCGCCAGAATTCCTCCGAAGAGCGTTAGCAAGGACGACCGCACGATTCTGCTGAACCTGGAGCGGGATTTAAAGACCGTGGTTTATGGCCAGGATAAGGCCATCACCGCTTTAACCACGGCGATCAAATTAGCTCGGGCCGGGCTGCGCGAGCCGGAAAAACCCATTGGCTGCTATCTGTTCGCTGGGCCGACCGGTGTCGGCAAGACCGAAGTGGCGCGCCAGATGGCCAAGGCGTTGGCGATCGAATTGATCCGCTTCGATATGTCCGAGTACATGGAACGTCATACCGTGTCGCGCCTGCTGGGGGCGCCGCCGGGCTACGTGGGTTTTGACCAGGGGGGCTTACTGACCGACGCCATCGATCAGCATCCCCACGCGGTGTTGCTACTCGATGAGATCGAAAAGGCCCATCCCGACCTGTTCAATGTTCTTCTCCAGGTCATGGATCACGGCAAGCTGACCGACCACAACGGAAAATCGGTGGATTTTCGCAATGTGATTCTGGTCATGACCACCAATGCTGGCGCTGCCGATATGGCTCGGCCCGTCATCGGCTTCGAGCGCAGCGTTCGGGTGGGAGACGACATGGAAGCCATCGAAAAACTGTTCACCCCGGAGTTCCGCAATCGTCTGGATGCGATTATTCCGTTCTCGGCGCTTTCTGCCGATGTTATCGCCATGGTTGTCGACAAATTCGTCATCCAGTTGGAAGCCCAATTGACCGATCGGGGCGTGACCATCGAACTGGATGCCGAGGCGCGGGCTTGGCTGGCCCGGAAAGGCTATGACCCATTGTTCGGTGCTCGCCCCTTAGGCCGGGTGATCCAGGACTACATCAAGAAGCCGTTGGCGGAGGAACTGCTCTTTGGTCGTCTGGCGCGCGGTGGCGCCGTGGTGGTGACGATTCAAGACGGAAAGCCCGGCTTCACCTATCCTCATCCGCCGTCTCGTCACCCAGAAGAAGAGAAGGTTTCAGAGTTGGTGGAGTGATACCACCGGGCCTTGATGGTGACTCATCAAGGCTGCCCTCAGACGCCGGGCCGCACGCCGGGCCGCAGCCAAGGGCGCGGACGTGCCCGCCCGGCGTCCGAGGTCTGCGCTTTAAGGCGTTAACCTTAAAGCTTCACGCTGTGATGTGCCCCGTGTTTACTGACTTTGCAGGGTGATTCGAACCGCCTGGGCGCGGTTGACGGCGCCAATCCGCCGGTACAGGCTACGCAAATGCGCTTTGATCGTAACCTCTTGCAGGCCGATGCGTCGCCCAATCTCCTTGTTGGTCAGTCCCTCAACCACCAAGGCTAGAATTTCCCGCTCGCGTCCGTTTAGGCCTTCCAGACGGGAAGGGGGCTGGGCATTGTCGGCGTCGGTGTCTTCTTCCCTGTCATCATTGAGGCTCAGGTCTGTCGGTGGGCAGGTTTTCCCCGACAGTACCAGACGCAGGGCGTTGACCATGGCCGCGCCGCTGGTGGTTTTGGCGATGAAACCGACGGCACCGGCATGGAGCGCGCTCAACACCGTCTCCCGTCGGGAATCGCCGGATAAGATAACAACCGGCACGGTCGGATACTGGGCACGTAAGGTCTCGATTCCGACCATTCCGTTCATGCCCGGCATGGATAAATCCAATAACACCAGACTCAGGGCAGAGACTTCGGCGGCGATCGCCAGCGCTTCCCGGAAGTTGGCGGCTTCCCAAATGACCACGTCGTCCGCGAGTTCCTGCAAGAACGGCTTCAGGCCCTCCCGCAAGAGTTTATGATCGTCCGCGATCAGGATTTCCAACATCTGATCCGACTCGGCTCCCTGGCTTGGTGGTTTTTGACTGGGTGGTTTCGCCGTCTCCGGCTCCATCAATACTGTCCAGATTTTCGACACAAAGCACTCGTGGACGAAGCCCCAAGCTCGCCGCCCCCTAAGCCAGTGCGCCGGTCTGTAATCACGCTGGGAAGTAAACGGGAAACTTAGTGTTTTGTCAAGACGGTGTTTTTGGTGAGGCTGTGAAATATTCGAATAATTTTACGAATTTCCGATAGAAATAAAGAATAGAAATATCTATTAACCTTAAAATAAGCGGCAAGAAAAAATAGATAGTATTATAATTATTAATTTAATCACAGATCATATTATTTTATTCAGCGTCACAAAGATTGCATTATTCCATGGGCTCTTTCAAACGCTTATTGACCTATGATCGACTTAAGTTGGTTACCCATCGGTGGCCAGTACACCGGGTAGCTGACGCTCCAGTCCATAGAGGGCCTCGGCAATCACGCCGTCGAGACGGTCAACCAAGCCGGCGACGGCAGCATCATCGCCTTGCTGACAGGACCGTTCGATGGCTTGGGTTAGGGCCTCCAGAGCCGTGAATCCCAAATTTGCGGCCATCCCCTTGATGGCATGGGCTAAACCCGCCATTTCGCGCAAACGGCCTCGCGCGCGGGACTCGAGGATGCCATCTCGGCGTTCGGCGAGCTGGGTTGCGAATAATCGATAAATTTCCCGGGTGGTGTCGCTGCCCAGTTGCCGTTCCAGCCCCGTGATGACCGCAGCATCAAGATGATGGGTTGAAAGCTGTGCTGAGGGGGATGCAGCAACAACGGGGGGGGCAACAGCATCGGCGTCCGATACGTCGGAAACCGCCACCGCTTGGGTGTGGCGGGCCAGGGCAGCAGCGAGGGCCTCGGGACTGACCGGCTTGGTCACGAAATCATTCATGCCTGCGGCGAGACATCGTTCCAATTCGCCTTGAACGGCCGTCGCGGTCAGGGCGATGATCGGGATGGTAGATTGGGGGCTAGGCAGAGCCCGGATGGCCTGTGTGGCTTCGATGCCATCCATTTTGGGCATCTGCATATCCATCAGGACCACGTCAAAACGCCCGTTGCTCACGGCTGCCACGGCTTCCAGGCCATCGGCGACGGCGGTCACCCGGTGCCCGTCCCGTTCCAACAGCCCGACCGCGACCATCTGATTGACAACATTGTCTTCGGCGACCAGCACCGTCAGGGGGCGTTGGCTGCCCGGAAGCACAGGGGCCGTTCGGGACGGGGCCGCCTGGGCTTGGCCAAAGCGCAGTGTAAACCAAAAGCGGCTTCCGGCGCCCGGCGTGCTGTCGACGCCGATGGACCCACCCTGTTGTTCCAGGAGTTGGCGGCAAATGGCCAGACCCAGGCCGCTGCCACCGTAACGGCGGGCGATGGAGCTATCAGCCTGGGCAAAGGATTGGAACAGGCGGGCCCGTGCCGATTCGGAAATACCGATGCCGGTGTCGGTGACTTCGAAGCGCAGCGTCACTCCTTCCGGGTCATCTTCCACGGCCACAACCGAGACGTTGACGCCGCCGCGCTCGGTGAATTTGAGGGCGTTGCCGACCAGATTGAGCAAAATCTGGCGCAATCGATTGGCGTCGCCGACCAGCCAGGGCGGCACATTCGGCGCGATGACACTGTCGAGGCTCAATCCTTTTTCGCCAGCGCGACCAGCCAGCAATTGAGTAGTCGCATCCAAGACCTGGGCCAAATCGAACGCGACGGCCTCGAACGCCATGCGCCCGGCTTCCAATTTGGAGAAGTCAAGGATGTCATTCAGGATGGTCAGCAGTGCGTCACCGGATTGATAGATGGTTTCAACGCGGCTGCGTACCGCCGGCAGTAACGGTTCATGTAGCAACAACCCCGCCATGCCCAAAATCCCGTTCATGGGTGTGCGGATTTCGTGGCTCATCACGGCCAGAAATTCGGACTTGGCTTGATTGGCGGTTTCGGCGGCGTTCTTGGCCTGTCGGAGTTCCTCTTGGGCGCGTTTGTGTTCGGTGACGTCACGTCCCGCACCGCGATAACCGATCACTTGACCGGCGGCCTCTAAGATCGGCACACCGCTAATTCGCTCCCAGACCAACCGGCCTTCGCGGTGTAGGGTCGAATGTTCAATATCTTTGAAACGGGCTCCCTGGTCCGTGATATCAAATAACGTTTTGCTAAGATTGGCCTTTTCATTGTCAGGAATAAAATCAAATAGCAGTCGCCCGATCAGATCAGACGAGCGATATCCTTTGATGGCTTCAACTCGATCCGATAAATAAGTGTATCGTCCATCCATATCAACTTCAAAAATATATTCGCCGGCGGCATCTGCGACGTCACGAAAGCGCCTTTCGCTTTCCCGCAATCGGGCTTCGGCTCGAACTCGGTCGGTGATGTCGTTGGCGACGGCGAAATAAATCGGTTTGCGGTGGGCGCCGAAAATGGGCGACACCCGCACCTCCATATCCCGGCTTTCCCCCGAAGCCAACCGATGCCGGGTCGTGAAAATCGCAGTCCCTGACGTCAGCGCATCAGAGATTTCCTGGCGCACCGTGGCTTCACCGGCAATATTGACGTCCGCCACCCGCTTGGTCAGGAACTCTTCGTGGGAGTAGCCGTAAAAGCGTTGAGCCGCGCGGTTGGCATCCAGATAGCGCAGGGTTTCGGGATCGATCAGATACATGATTGCGCTATGGGCGGTGAACATATCCCGGAATTTGCGCTCGCTGGCCCGCAGCACTTCGTCGGCGGCCCGGTGTTCGAGGGCAACCGCCGCTAACCGTGCCGCTCGGTCGACGATCTTGAGGTCTGAAGGTTCGGCGGTGCGGGGCGTCTCGAACATGACCACCAGACAGCCATAAACCGACTCGGTGGCGGAGATGATGGGGAAGGCCCAACAGGCACCGTGCTTGCTATCGATGGCCATGGCCGAAAAGGCCGGCCAGCGGGAATCGGCGGCTAAATCGGGAATTTCGATAGCTTCGCGTTGGACGATAACGGCAGCGCACGGCCCCCCGGCGGGCTCCGCCGGTCCAGCGGTTTCCAGGTCGGTGGTGAGGCGTGCGGGAAGGGCTGGAGCGGCGGCAATTCGCCAACCGGGCCTTTCATTTTCGTCATTGATCAGCAGGACACCGCTGCGCGCCTCTGGCACCAATTGGTCGACGCCCCGGCACAAGGTCTCCAGCACCGCCGGCATCGAGTCCCCACCCGTCACCTGCTGGAGCACGGTTTTTTCCAGTGCCAGAAGCTGCCCATGGCGGCGGCGTTCGGTAATGTCGGAAAAAGCGAGCAGAACAGCCGCTTCACCATCATAGCTGATTTTGGTGGCTGACAGCGCCACCCAAAAGGACCGCCCGGTTCGGGGGTGGAGCGGCGTTTCGAAATCCTCGACCTGGCCCGAACTGGCCAGCGCGGCCAACAGGCGGACCTGTTCGGGCCGTTCCAGGTAATGGTCAAAGCCAAAGCGCCCAGTATTGCCGCCCTTGGTCAGGCCCAGCAACCGGCTGGCTTTGGCGTTGATGAACATGATGCGTCCGTTGCTGTAGGACGCCACCAGAATCGGCAGCGGAGCCGAACCCAACACCGCCCGCAACCGACTTTCGCTCTCATGAAGTTCACGGGTTCGCTGTTCAACTCGTGCTTCCAAGCTTTGGGTTAGACCGGAAAGTTGGTGGTAAAGCCGGGCATTTTCCAGAGAAACAGCAATTTGGCCGGTCAGGAGTGACAGCAATTGGACGCGACTGCGGGTGAAGGCTCCCGATAACAGGTTGTTTTCCAGATACAGCACGTCATTGACCGTGCCTTTGAACGGAATCGGCAGGCATAGGACAGAGCGTGGAGGGTTGCGGTCCCCGACAAAAGCCGGGTCGATTCGGGCGTCGGCCAGAATGATCGGTTGACCGGAGAGTGCCGTGCGTTCAACCAGGGCGGTTGGGACATCGACCATGGCTGCCATCGCATCGGCTAGGCCCCCATCGCTGCGGGTGATGACTTGGCCACTGGCGGCGTCCCCGGCAGCATCAATACGCCAGCTTTCACCCTGGGAGTGCTTCTCGCGATGGAGCAGGGCGCCACGTTGGGCTCCGGCGCTTTCCAGGGCAATCCCCAGCAAGCGGACCAGGAGAGCCGGCAGTCGGATTTCTCCTGAAATGGCTTGAGTCGCTTTCAGGACCGAAGCCAAATCAACGTCGGCGGTGCCCGAGGATGGGATCGCGGTTTCGCCGACGCCGGGGGCGTTTTCAGAGAGGGCCGGATAGAGGCTGCGAAGTTGGGCGGCTTTAGCGTCTCCACCCCAGCGCAGATACAGCGCGTGAGCTTGCCGGGCGTGTCCTTCGGCGGCGGCTTCGCGACCGGCGGCGGCCAATGCCCGCGCGGCAATCTCGTAAGCCAGGGCTTCTTCGGGCAGACATCCGCTTTGGTGGGCAGCAATGATGGCCGCCTCAAAACCGGCGAGGGCGCTTTCGATCCGGTCTTCTGTACGATCCAGCTCGGCAGTCAACAGCAGCAATCGGTGGCGGATATTGGCGGGGGCCGTTTCCGCCCACAGGCCAAAGCGGTCAATGGCGGCGTGAATCCGCGCCAGGGCAATGACCCGCTCGGTGGCGGGCAGGCGATCCAAAAGGGCCAATCGGGCTAGCGTCGCGTGGAACAGCACGGTCGGAACCACCGCTAGGCCGCGCACTGCGGGCAAATCCTCTTCCGTTCGCTCGGCTTCACGCACGGCGGCCCCATGGCGGCCAAGATAGGCCAGCAGCACCGCGCGCGCGGCGTGAGCCAGGAATCGACTGGTCCGATCGCCAGTCAGGGCGGCACCGGCCAGCATAATCTCGCTGTCGGCGTACTCGCCGGAAAAACGCTCGGGTTCGGCACACCCGCTGCGTAGGCAGGTCGCCAACTGCCGTAAGTTGTTTAAATAATTCAAAACAACCGGCTGGCGCATCCGGCCCAGGGCCTCGGCGAAACCGGCAAACTCCCGCTCCAGAGGGGCCAGCGGCTTGCCGGTCAAAAAGGCGTGGCTGCAATAGGCATAGGCGGCGAGGGCGGATTGGCGCAAAGCCCCCACATTTTGAGCCCGGCGGTGAACGTCCAGGAGGGCCGGCAGGGTTGCGGCCAGCGGGTCTTTGAGTGGGCGGATCAGTTGATTCAGCATCAAGGCTGGGCCGGGTTGCCAGCCCCAGCGTGCCATGAGATCCGTGGTCAGTCGGCCCAAGTCCGAGGCCAGCCGGTAATCCTCCAGGCCCTCGGCCATCAGCACGCCAAGCAGTGGATAGGCCACCAATCCTTCTGGAACCTGCCCCAGATGCATCATCGCCGAGACCATCGGCAACACCAGATGAGGCACCAGTTCGGGGCGGACGATGGCGGCGGGGCCGCAGAGCATGGCGCCGATACGGATCGCGCTTTTCAACCGGCCTGGCTTCATTTCCGGTCGGCGAACCAGAGTCGGGAGGGTGAGGTCGTTCAGTTCGGTTCTGAGGGCCACCAGCAACCGCCGGACGTCCTCGTCATCGTCCTGGTTGGCCACCGAAAATCCCAGGGATCCGAGGGTATCGAGTCCCAAGGTGATGGCTTCGTTAAGACGGTTTTCGGCGAACAGGGCTTCGATGTGAATCTCAAGCAGGGCCGCCCGTTCTTCGCGACGGCGGGCGTGACGCAAGGCCGCTTCAATGATCCGATTGCGCTCTTCGCTCCGCCCGCACAGGGCCGCCATCCGGGCCGCCAGGAGATGGAGCGTCATCGTTTCGTCGGGATCGCGGGTCCAGGCGTCATCCTCGAGAAGCTGAATGGCCTTGGCCGCGAATTGAGCGGCACTGTCAAAGGCCGCTGACGCCCGAGCCCGCTCGGCGGCGGTGCGGTTGAGGGCAATCAGGGCTTGCCGCTCATCGGGATCGATGATCAGGCTGGCGCCCAGATTGAGGTGGCCGAGCCGTTCGAACAGCCGGGCGTCGGCGTTGGGGGCTGTTGCCAGGCGCCGCCCGATTTCCAGGTGCAGAACGGGCCGTTCGGCGGGGGGGGTCAGAGAATAGGCGGCTTCTCGGACTCGATCGTGGGCAAAGGCGTAGCGACTGCTGTCGTAGCCGTTGCTGGTGTTACCATCCAGGGGGATGACCAGACCGGCCCGGATGGGTTCCGAAAGAACTTTGGCGGTGTCCTCGGGGCGCGTGCCCACCGCCAACGCCAGAAGCGCCAAGTCGAACACATCACCCAAACAGGCCGCCTGACGCAAGACCAAGCGCGCCGAGTGGGTCAACTGGCCGATCCGGTGGATCATCAGTCCCAGCACGTTATCGGCGATGCTGGCTTGTCGGATGCGGACAGTGTCCCAACACCATCCACCGGCCTGGTGGTCAAAAGCGATCAGGCCGTCGGCGTGTAGTTTGGTCAGGAACTGGAGCAAGAAGAACGGGTTGCCGCCGGTTTTGTCCAGGCAGAGATCCGCCAGCGCGTGGGCTCGTGCTTCCGGCGGGTGCAGCAGGTCGCTGATCACTTCAACCAGGGCCGAAGGGGGCATCGGTCCCAGGGCGATCCGGGTTAGGCGCTGGCCGGCCTCTTGGGCGGCTTCTGCCGTGCGCTCCAGGGGATGGCTGAGGTCAACCTCGGTGTCACGATAGGCGCCGATGAGCAGCAGCGGCACAGTCTCGGTGTCGAGCATGATGCGCTGTACGGCCTGGATCGACGCCATATCGACCCATTGAAGATCATCCAGAAACAGTAAAAGCGGCTGTTCCGACCCGGCCAACGCCCGAATGAGGCGTTGGAAGGTGGTGAGAATGCGGTTTTCTGCTTCCCGCGCAGAGACCTCCGGGGGCGTTGGCCGCGCGCCTAACAGGCGCGACATCTCCGGGACCAAATCCGTCAGCAGGCGGGCGTCGCCGCCGAGATGGTCCAACAAGCGGTCCCGCCATCGATTCTGGACCGACGCGGGCTCCTCCAACACCTGATCCAGCCACTGGCGCAGAGCCATGACAAAAGCGGCATAGGGATGGTGGCGGTGGGCGGCATCGCATTTGCCGGTGATCACCAAGCCCCAACGCCCCAGATTCCGCTGAATCAGCTCACGGATCAGTGCCGTTTTGCCGACACCCGGAGCGCCGCCCACCAACACCAGTTGAGGCTGGCCGCTAGCGGCGCGCTCCAGGGCTCGAGTCAGAGCCGCCAATTCGGGTTCGCGGCCATAGACCCGAACCGGCATCCGAAAATCATCGCCCTTATCGTGGGTGGCGATGGTGAAGGCCGGCATCACGCCGCGTTGCCCCAATCTTACCCGCACCTGCTCTAGGTCAGCGGTGAGGGCGTCGTGGCTCTGGTAGCGGTCCTCGGGAGACTTGGCGAGCAGCTTCGAGACGATGGCCGATAGCGACTCGGGAACCGAGGTCGCGCGCCGATGGACGGGGTCCGGCAGCCGGGCCAGATGGGCGTGGACCGCTTCGGCGGCGTCGGTGAAGCTGAATGGGGGGGAGCCGGTGAGCAATTGATAGAGCGTGGCGCCTAGGGCGTAAAAGTCCGCCCGGTAATCCACCGCTCGATTCATGCGTCCCGTTTGCTCGGGAGCAAGATAGCCAAGCGTGCCTTCCAGGGCCTGGGGTGTGGTCAGGATCGCCGCTTCGCGGGTGGCTGGGGCCGCGATGCCAAAATCAATCAGGCGAACCGCGCCGCTGGCTCGATTCCAGACGACGTTGTCGGGATTAACATCTTTATGAATAAATCCAGCATGGTGAATAATTCGCAGAATTCGAACCAAAGCCAGCGCAATTCCGATGGTATCGGCCACCGGAAACTGCAATCCTTGAAGAACATCGCGCAGCGCCACCGATTCATCATCGGTCATGACCAGGCACCAGCGACCATTAATGCGCCCGAACTCCCGCACCTCGACCACACCAGGATCTCGAAACCTGCGAATGATCTCGTATTCCCGTTGGAATCGGGCCAATTCTTCGGGGGTCGGTTCGTCCCGGTTCAGCGCCTTGAGAATCACTCGGGCGCCATCATCGGCCACCGCCCGCAAGACCACCGTGTTGCGGCTGCGATGAAGAGCGTGAAGCTCACGGTAGCCGGTGAGCACTGTCATGCACGCCCGCCCGATTGTTGGTTCTGTCCGACTCGAGGCGCCAATCTTATCTCCAAAACCCCTATTTCCGACGCCTTCTAACTAACCAAAGTCCTCCTCTTTTTTTCGTTAACAGCGCCTTTATTTTTGAAGAAAGTCGCTTGGGTTGGTTTGGTCTCAGGCTTGCAGGCGTTCGATCAGGTCGCCCCGCCGGAAGGTTGCGGAGAGTTGCTGCATGGAGGGCGGTTCAACATAGAAGCTGTCCAGGGCTCTTTCAATATCTTTGGTTGCCGTTAAGAAATACTGTTCGCCATTTTGATCGATCAGAGCCTTCGCCTGAGAAAAGGTCTGGTGGTTGAGGCCGGCTAGCGAAACCTTCAAGTCCTGTAATAAATGATGCCCCATGCGCATGGCGATGAAACAGGAAGCGTAAGGAACACAGTAGGAATCATTGGGTTCTGGCCGGCGGCGGTGGTTTTCGGCGATACGATATAGCAAGACAGCAATGATGAGCTGGGCGGCATTGAGGGTCTCTGTAAATATTTTACTATATAATTTTCCGAAATGTTCCCGTGTGTAGAATTTAGCCTGGTGTGGGGCCTCTCTCCAAACCGCCAAAACCGCTTCAGCCGCCGTTCCCGAGGTGATGTCGGTTGATTTCAGGGGACCATCGGCGCGTTTACGGCGATAGGTATAGCCAAAATGCTGGAGGCTCATCTCCAGGCTTCGCTGTTTTTCATCATTGGAAAGGAGGTCTTTTAAATCGACTGGATTTTGGCTGTTGGTCGCATGGGTAATTTGCCAGACAATATTTTCATTATCTTTCGGTAATTTATAAATTCGGACCAGGACGCTGGCGTCAATGAGTGGTACGAGTTCGAATGGGCTGTGCATATCTTGCGTTGTCCGTTCCCATTCCTCAAAAGTCCTGAGAATGGTCATGCAGGTTTGGCCACCATTGACGATCTGTAGGTTTTCCACTCGAACCTGATAATCGCTATTTTGTAGCCCATTATATGAAAAATCGTTGCAGATAAAAGTGATGCCATTGTTGAAAAAATAAAAATTAGCAGAATTTGAAACCAATGTGTTGCGGATACCCTCATTGACTCGATTGTTATGAAGGCCAAGGTAGCGGCGGATATTTCGCTCCAGCAATCGATCGCCGTTCTTTTTCATGAGGGCCGCAATTTCCGTTACAGCCATTCGGCCAACGCAAATGCGGCTGTAATTCATATCCTCGACGATGGCCTTCCCGGTGAATCTCAGCATTTCATCGATCGGCTTAAATCGTTGCAGAATATGAATCAACACATCATGATTGACATGCTGCCATGTCACCCGATCCCCAAATTGGGCTCTGCTGATGACCTCTTCGCCTGATTTGTTCCATTTCAGGCCGTTATTGCAAGCGATAACGCGGACGCGAGGAAACACTCCGTCGCGAATCATGGAGCGGGCGGCTTCCACTTTGATCTTCAGACGTTTGTTGATGTCTTCCAGGGCGGATGAAGGATCAAAAATATGACGAACAGCATTGACCATTGCCTCAAGGGCGGTGGCTTCAAATTCAGAACGGCCTTCGAGGGCCTTTTTATATTTTCCTTGAAACAGAGTGACGGTGAATTCACCATCGATCTCTTCGGTCATATGCATGGCGTCCACGCCAAAGTCACCACCCCCTTCGGTCAGGCAATCGAAGGCTTCATCAATGTCCAGGTCCAGCATGACCTTGACGCACAGATAGAGGAAGGACAGGGATTTCAGGCGATCTGCGTCCCGAATATGCAGTTCGTGATCAGCCCGTGCGCGGATTTCGTCCTGAATGCCTTCAAGGCGCTGGTCGATAATCGAGGCGTTGATATTCATATCGATGCATCCCGAATCTGTGCCGCGTTGAGAGGCCGTCGGACATTATCCGGCTCTACAGTGTTGTCATGCCAGCACGGACAGAAAACGGTTGGTGATGGGGTAGCGACGGTCTTTGCCAAAGCCGCGCCGGGTGATCTTGACGCCGGGGGGGGCTTGGCGGCGTTTGTATTCGGCACGGTCGAGCATATGCCAAACGCGATTCACAATGTCCGAATCATGACCGCGCGCAACGATTTCGGCTGATCCCATCTCGTGCTCGATCAGGCATTCCAGAATATCATCAAGGATATCGTAGGGGGGCAGCGTGTCTTGATCGGTTTGGTCATGCTTGAGTTCGGCGGTCGGCGGTTTGGTTAACACCCGTTCCGGGACCACGCGACCGGCGGGGCCTTCGGCGCCATCCGGCAGGTTCAGGTTGCGCCAGCGGGCCAGCTTGAACACTGTGGTTTTGTAAACATCCTTCAGAACCGAATATCCACCGCACATGTCGCCATACAAGGTGGCGTAGCCCACGGACATTTCCGATTTATTGCCAGTGGATAGAACCATGGCGCCGAATTTATTGGACAGCGCCATCAACAGCATGCCGCGCAGGCGCGATTGGATATTCTCTTCGGTGATATCGGCGTCGGTTCCAGCGAACACCGGAGCCAGCACGCTGCCAAAGGCGGTCATGACGGGTTCGATAGACAGGGTGTCGAGCTTGCACCCCAGCAGGTTCGAGGCTTCGATGGCGTCTTCGGTGCTTTCACTCGAGGTGTAGGGCGAGGGCATGAGAACGGCGTGGACGCGATCCGCACCCAGAGCATCCACCGCCACGGCGGCCGTCAAGGCGCTGTCGATGCCTCCTGACATGCCGAGCAAGATGCCTGGAAAGCGATTCTTGTTCACATAATCACGGAGACCAACCATCATGGCCTGATAGATCGCGGCAAGGTCGGTGATCGGAGAGGCCTGTTCGCTGTCCAAGCATAGCCAGTGCCGATTCGCCCCGCGTTGCCAGCGGGTAACCAGCAAATATTCGCAGAACGCGGGCGCTTGGGCCACCTTCTCCCGGTCGGCGCCGACAACGAACGAAGCGCCGTCGAACACCAGTTCATCTTGGCCGCCAACCTGATTGACATAGAGCAAGGGCAGGCCGGTTTCGGCGACCCGCTGGCCGGCCAGATCGACCCGAACGCCGGCCTTATCCACTTCGAACGGGCTGCCGTTGATCACCACCAAAAGCTCGGCGCCGCCCTCGGCCAAAGTCTGGGTAGCCGTGGGGGTCCACATATCCTCGCAGATCATCACACCCAGCCGCATACCGCGAAAGGGGATCGGCTCGGGGGGAGGGCCAGCGACAAAAACACGCTTTTCATCGAAGACACCGTAATTCGGCAGGTCAGATTTCAGCCGAATGGCAGCGATTCGCCCCATGTCCAACAACAAAACCGCATTGTAAAGCTGCCCAGCCAGCCGCCACGGTGTGCCCAGCAGCATCGCCGGCCCACCATCGGCGGTTTCTGCCGCCAGAGCCGTGACCGACTGTTCCACAAGGTCCAGCACCAGCGGCTTCAAGACCAGATCTTCGGGCGGGTACCCGGTTGATACCAATTCGGGGAATACCACCAAATCCGCGCCGCGTTGCGCCGCCCCGGCTCGAGCGTCACGCACGCGGTCGAGATTGGCGCGGATGGCGCCAACGGTGGGATTGATTTGGGCAAGCGTGATGGTCAGATGATCGGTCATGGCACGACTAAAAGATCGGGGTTTACGGAAGAGCACCGACAGCTTACCGCAACATCCCTAGGGTCCGGCAATATTATCGGTGATGTGTTGGCGGGGGGCCTTTACGCCCGCAGCAGGTCAAAAAACAGCCGGGCCGCTTTCAGATCGGCTTTCAGCGCCGAGCGGCGGCGGACGGACTCTGGGTCTTCGCCCCACCGCTCGATTTGGTAGGTTTCATGGAGTTCCGACGCCTCGAATGCCCGTTCGAAGTCCAACCGCCCCTCCATCAATGCCAGCCCAATCACCAGAGATCCGGCTGCCGTGGTGGCCAATTGCAGTGCCGTCAATCGCCAGTCGTCATAAGCCGCCACCGCTGCTCGCAGAGCGGCGCAAGCGTCGTCGGGCTGAGAACGAGGCATGACGCCACGACCGACCTCAAGCGCAGCCCCAAACCGCGCTGCTGTCCACTCTAGCAGAGGGTGCCAGGTTGCGGCTTCGCGAGCGATCAGTTCTTCGGGGCGTTCTACCCGGTAACAGAGCAGATCCGTTCCAGCATAGGCCGCCACCTGATGGATTACGGCGTCCCGTTGCCGGGTCGTCAAATCCAAGGTGGTGCTGGCCAGTTGCATCAAAGGCATGGTCGCCGGTCGGATGATGTCTTCCTGTGCGTGCCACTCGGCGGCAATGGCTTCGGCCAGAGCGCGTGTCGGCAGGATCAAGAGCATTTTGGCCGGAGTTCGCACGGGGCGGGCATCGAGATGCACCGCGAATCCCGATTCGACCTCAGAGGCCGTCGCGCTCTGATAGACTTTTTTCATTGACGTTACAGCCTGCTGTCGGTTGATGGCGGATCAATGGGGGAGCCCGTGGTTGAGGGCATGGCCAACCCCGCTCAAGAGGTCGCTCAATCCCCCCAACGGTCCCAGCATGTTGGTCCCCACGGGAGAGGGGCGGTCGGCCAGTTCAGCTTGGCATGGATTAGCCACCCCTGTTCCGATACTGACGAAGGGAATGACAAAAGCCAGGGGGTTCAGTTCACCCACGGCCAGTAACAGGCCCGTGGCGGCGTCTTTAGCCAGATCAATGGCATCGGGGGCGGCGCTGTGTTCCGCGAGGGTGCCGGTCACGCGCATTCGCGTGGCCAAACTGATCAAAGCGGGGTCTTTGGGGCGGGGGTCCAATTTAAGATCGATGCCTTCGGTGGCGAGATTGATTTGGCCAGAGCCCGTCACCGTGATCTTGCCGGTGTCGATCAACAGGCGGTCAGCGTCGGCCACACCATTTTTGATTCGGAACCCGGTGATCAGGCAGTTAAGGCTGGTGCGGTCGCCGCTGCGATCGGCCCAGGGCATGATTGCGGCCACAAGATCGCTGGCGATCAGATCAAAATGGCGAACAGGTAAGGTGCCAGGTCCGATGGCCAGCCACACTCGCCCGTTGGCGTGAGCCAGAAAAGCCCGCAGACTCGCGCCAGCACCACTGAGATCGAAATTGGCTGAAAGAGGCCCGGTCGGGCCCAGGATGGCGCCCTGACTGGGAAACAACTGTTCCGATGCCAGACTGTCACTGCGGCCTGTGATGTGGCTGGTGGGCGGTTCGCGTCCGGCATTGATCATGATCGCCAGATCAATCCGACCGCCAGCCATTCTGGCCCGAAAAGGCCGGACCACCAGCGCACCGTCGTTCAGGTCAATGGTGGTATCCAGATCAAATAAATCTGCGGGTGCCATGACAAACCGCCGCACCGCCAAATCGACTCGGCCATTGATCACTTGCAGCAAGGGAAAGGGCAAGGGCTGAGGATCAAACAGGCGATCATCCCTGAGACGAGGCTCGGGGGGCGTGTCTTTATCGCTGCCAAACAGATCGCGCCGGTCTAGAAGTTCCGAATGAAGCTGGCCATCCAGGCGCAACCGCTTGCCGCTGGTGTCAAAGGTCAATTGTCCGGCAAAGTCACTGAGACCGAGGAAGCCCTTGAGGGTATTAACCCGGTAGTGCGCTCCGCTGCCGGTGACGTGGCCACTGCCGCCAAGGGGCCCTAATTCGGGCAAGGAGGACGATCCCAGCACCGGCCCCAACGCGGCCAACTGTCGCAGACTTGCCGACAGTTGAAGGTCAAGGGCCAGTCGACTCATCGGTCGGTCCAGGGTGCCTTGAGCTTCCATGGTGGTTTCGGCGCCCTTCAAGGTCCAGGACACCGGCCATAACGGCTGATCGTTGATCAGATCGACAAAGCGCCCGCCGGTTAAAGAGGCGGTGAAGGGCGTGCCAAAATAGGCGCCGGTGGCGGCAATCGTTAGGGGGCCTTCCACAGGCAAGCCGATGACGGCCTGCTCGATGCTCAGTTCGACGCCGCGCTTCAGCGAATCGTCGCGATAGCTGATGGCCGCGTGAATCAGTTCTAGGCGAGTCAAATCAAGAGGAGCCGGCGGCGGATCGGGAGTGGTTTCGGTGTCACGGGTTTGCCACCAATTGACTCGGGCGTGGCCATCATATTCCAGGTGAATATCAGCACCGATCAAGGTCATGTGGGGCAGGTGGCTGCGCTGCCACAATAAATCCAGGGGCGACAGCTCGATGTCGACCTGATCGATGCGCATCATTTCAGGGCGTTCCGACCAGGGCGGATTGGCGATATGCACGTCGGTCGCGATCACTGTTGGAAACGGCATCAAGGCGAACCGCACCGTGCCGTTAATGGCAACCTTAAACCCGGTCGATTGCTCAAAAATCGTCGCAACTTCTTGGCGGTAGTCGCTGTTATTGACGTGCCACAGAAAAATAAATCCCGCGACCACCGCACCGGCAGCCGTCGCCGTCACCATTTCCACCACAACCAAAGTTCGGCGGGCCAACCGTTTCATCGATGGCCGCCCATGACATCCAGCACCGCCTGCGGCAGCTCGTCCCAACGATGGGCAATACGGCGCGCTCCGGCGGCCTCCAGATCATGAACTGTGTGGTAGCCCCAAGCGACGCCGATGGCACTGACTCCGGCTCGGCAGGCCATTTCCATATCAAATGTGGCATCCCCGACCACCACCGTTTGGGCCGGAGCCGAGCCAGTTTCCTCTTGGGCTCGGAACACCATATCGGGGTTGGGTTTGCCAAGGCCGCGATCGGCGGTTTGAAGCGTGACAAAGGTGTCCATCAAGCCGTGCCGTTCCAGCACGGTGATCAGCCCTTTGAAGGATTTTCCGGTGGCGATGCCAAGATCTAACCCCGAAGCCTGCATGGTGGCCAGAGCTTCTCGGACTCCCGGAAACAGCGGCTCCGATTCGTAGGCCGTGTGGTGACGTTCCCGGTAGAAGGCATCGCGATACAGGCCGGCGAGACGCTTGATGAACCAATCTTCGCCATTGGGCAGAAGCTGGGCGATGGCGTCGGTCAGTGGGAGGCTGACAAGGCGGCGTACCTCCAACGGATCTGGCGGCGGGAGACCCGCTGCCAACCACGCCGCCGACATCGCCGAGACGATGGCTTGCTGGCTGTCCACCAGCGTCCCGTCGCAGTCGAGTAACACCAATCTCATGGACTGAGCACACATGGGGGCGGATCAGAATCTCACGGTAAGGAGGCTAAAGACTATCCCGGCCTCCCTAATCCTGACAACACGGCAACATGCCGCGCCCCCCGGTGGACACCCCGCAGGGGTTGAGGACTCCCAGGGGCGGTTCCCCCTGGGAGTCTCAGGCTCAGTTATGGATAGCGCGCCCATCAACCGCCAGTGCGGCCTCTTTGATGGTCTCACTGAGCGTCGGGTGGGCATGGCAGGTGCGGGCGATATCTTCAGCCGAAGCCCCGAACTCTAAGGCCAAGCCGATTTCCGCGATCAAGTGACCGGCATCGGGGCCGAGGATGTGAACACCGAGCACTCGGTCGGTTTTGGCGTCGGCCAGAACCTTGACGAAGCCTTCGGTGCTGGCCATGGCGCGGGCGCGGCCATTGGCCGAGAACGGGAATTTGCCGACCTTGTAGGCAACGCCCGCGTCCTTCAACTGCTCTTCGGTCTTGCCCACCGAAGCCACTTCCGGCCATGTGTAAATAATACCAGGAATGGCATCGTAGTTAATGTGACCAGACTGGCCAGCAATGATCTCCGCGACCACGACACCTTCATCTTCGGCCTTGTGCGCCAGCATGGGGCCTTCGATCACGTCTCCGATGGCGTAGATATGCGGAACGCTGGTGCGGAAGTGGCTGTCGGTTTTGATCCGGCCGCGTCCATCGGTTTCGATTCCAACGGTTTCCAGCCCTAGGCCGCCGGTGAAGGGGCGGCGACCGATCGCCACCAGCACCACATCCGAAACCACCGTTTCGGCGGCACCGCCGGCTGCGGGCTCCACGGTCAGGGTGATGCCAGCTTCGCCTGGAACCGCCGCCGTGACCTTGGTGGATAGCCGGAAGGTCAAGCCCTGCTTGGCCAGCAGGCGCTGGGTCTGTTTGGACAGTTCGCCGTCCATGCCGGGCAGGATACGGTCAAGATATTCGATGACCGTCACTTCGGCGCCAAGGCGGCTCCACACCGACCCCAGTTCCAGGCCGATCACGCCGCCGCCGATTACCGTCAGGCGCTTAGGCACCTCGGACAATGCCAGAGCGCCGGTGGATGAAACGATGCGCTTTTCGTCAATCTCAACGCCCGGCAGCGGCATGACTTCCGACCCGGTGGCGATGATAATGCTTTTGGCGCTAACCACCTGGGTTTCGCCGGTCTTGGCCGTGACTTCGATCAAATCCGGAGCGGTGAGGCGACCATGGCCCTTCAGCCACGTGATCTTGTTCTTCTTGAACAGGAATTCGATGCCGCCGGTCAGATCCTTGACCACTTTGGTCTTGTGGGCCATCAGGGCCGCCAAGTCCAACGATACGGAACCGACCACGACGCCATGCCCGGCCAAATGATGCTTGGCTTCGTCGTATTTCTCGGAGCTGGTCAGGAGCGCCTTGGACGGGATGCAACCGACATTGAGGCAGGTTCCGCCCAGAGTGTCCCACTTTTCGACGACGGCGGTCTTCAGGCCCAATTGGGCGGCGCGAATGGCGGCCACGTAACCGCCCGGCCCGGCTCCGATCACGACCACATCGAACGCTTGTTCAGCCATAGTGAATCCCTCGATAAATAGGCGAAGGGGCGACTGCCGCTGGCCGTCGCCCCTGGTCTTCGACGATCAGACTTCCAGCAGCAGGCGCTGCGGGTCTTCGATCGCCTCCTTGACCCGAACCAGGAAGGTCACGGCTTCGCGGCCATCAATGATCCGATGGTCATAGCTCAAGGCCAGATACATCATGGGCCGGATTTCGATCTTGCCGTTGACGACCATGGGTCGATCCTGGGTCTTGTGCATTCCCAGGATGCCGGACTGTGGCGGGTTGAGGATCGGCGTCGACATCAACGAGCCGTACACGCCGCCATTGGAAATGGTGAAGGTGCCGCCGGTCAGCTCCTCCATCGATAGCTTCCCATCGCGGGCCTTTTTACCCAGGCCGTTGATGGCTTTTTCGATGCCGGCCAAGCTCAGTTGATCGGCGTCGCGCACCACCGGAACCACGAGGCCCTGGGGCGTGCCCACGGCAACACCAATATCATAATAATTCTTGTAGACCAGATCCGAGCCGTCAATCTCGCCATTGACCGCCGGCAGTTCCTTTAGGGCGGCGATAGAAGCCTTGACGAAGAACGACATGAAACCAAGCTTCACACCGTGCTTCTTCTCGAAGACATCCTTATAGCCATTGCGGAGCGCGAGCAAATTGGTCATGTCCACTTCGTTGAAAGTGGTCAGCATGGCCGCTGTGTTCTGAGCATCCTTCAGGCGTTCGGCAACCCGTTGACGCAAACGGGTCATCCGCACCCGCTCTTCGCGGTCGGCGCGCAGGCGCGGCCCCGACGGCACCACCGGCTTGGGAGCCGGCGGAGGCGTGACGGGGCGGGGCGGAGCCACCGGGGCCGGCGCCGGAGTTGGCGCCGTGCGGCTTGCCAAATAGGACTGAACGTCCTCCTTGGTCAGGCGACCATCTTTGCCGCTGGCGGGAATGACCGCCGGATTGAGCTTATTGTCGTCCACCAGCTTGCGAACCGCTGGCGAAAGAACGTCTGCTGCTGCCGAGGGGGCCGCCGGGGCGGGGGCCGGGGCCGGGGCCGCTGGAGCCGGAGCCGCTGCGACGGCGGCTCCGGCTTCGCCGATCACGCCCAACACCGCGCCAACCGCGACATTGGCGCCTTCGGCTGCCGTGATTGCGGTCAACGTGCCAGCAACGGTGGCGTTGACTTCGAGAGTAACTTTGTCCGTTTCGAGTTCGACCAGCGGGTCATCAACCGCGACCGTCGCCCCCAACGGCTTCAGCCACCGCGCGACCGTAGCTTCGGTTACCGATTCGCCCAGCGTGGGTACCTTGATTTCCGTCGCCATTACGACATTCCTTTGATTTCGGCCTTTGATTTCGGCCTGTCACGTCAGACCTTTAATACCGGACTTCCATGTTCAGGCATGCCACTTGCGTCACGACACACCCGTTGCCGGCTAGGGCGCCTTCTGGCTCGCCCGAAGGCGGGTAGGGCGCCCGAACCGGCTTAACCTCAGGTTCCGACCAACGCGTCATCAATCAGCTTGGCCTGTTCCTTATTGTGGTTCTTCATCAGGCCGGTGGCGGGTGACGCGGCAGCCGGTCGACCAGCGTAGGTTGGGCGTTTGCAACGGGTGTCAATGGTCGACAACACGGCTTCGATCCGCCGGTCGATGAAGTGCCAATAGCCCATGTTCTCGGGCTCTTCCTGGCACCACACGACGTCCGCGTTGGGGTATTTTTGCAGTTCGTTGGCCAGCGGCGTCCGTGGAACGGGGTAGAGCTGTTCGACCCGAACAATCGCTACGTCCTTGATGTTCCGGGCATCCCGCTCCTGGAGCAGGTCGTAATAAATCTTGCCGGTACACAGGACGACTCGCCGGATCTGCTCGGCTGGAACCAGATCCAAGCTTTCCTCGCGGATAACCCGTTGGAAACCAGTGCCGACGGTGAACTCGTTGAGATTGGACACGCACAGCTTATGACGCAGCAACGATTTCGGCGTGAAGATCACCAACGGCTTGCGGATCCGCCGCCGCATTTGCCGACGGAGCACATGGAAGTAGTTCGCCGGAGTCGAAATGTTGCAAACCTGAATGTTATCTTCAGCGCACAGCTGAAGATAACGCTCTGGCCGGGCCGATGAATGCTCGGGGCCTTGGCCTTCGTAGCCATGGGGCAGCAGCATTACAAGGCCGGACATGCGCAGCCACTTGGATTCGCCAGAGCTGATGAACTGGTCAATGATGACCTGGGCACCGTTGGCAAAGTCGCCGAATTGCGCTTCCCACAGCACCAGCGCGTAGGGGGCGGTCAGGGTATAGCCATACTCGAAGCCCAACACCGCAACTTCTGAAAGCGGACTGTCGTGAACTTCGAACAAGGCTTGGCTTTTCGGGCGGATATGGTTGAGCGGAATATAGCGCTTTTCGGTGGTTTGATCGTGCAGCACGCAGTGACGTTGCGAGAAGGTGCCACGACCAGAGTCCTGACCTGAAAGACGAACCGGCGAACCTTCAAGAACCAAGGTGCCGTAGGCCAAAGCTTCAGCGGTGCCCCAGTCGATCCCTTGGCCGGTCTCGAACATTTCCTCTTTGGCTTTGAGCTGACGGGCGATCTTGGGGTTGAGATCGAAGCCTTCGGGAATCTGCACCAGAGCCCGCCCAACTTCCCGCAAGGTCTCTTTGTCCACCGAAGTGTGGCTGCGATGATCCTCTTCGCCCCGAGTGGCCAAGAAGCCCGACCACCGGCCTTCAAGCCAGTCAGCCTTGTTGGGCTTGTAACTGGAAGCCGCCTGGAAGTCTTCTTCCATCCGCTTCATGAAAGTGGTGACGAATTGTTGCGCCTCAGCTTCGGTGACAACCGCTTCCTTCACCAGTTGTTGAGCGTACAGCTCTCTCGTGGTCGGATGGTTGCGGATCTTTTTGTACATAAGCGGCTGAGTGAAGGCCGGTTCGTCGCCCTCGTTGTGTCCATGCCGGCGGTAGCAGAATAGGTCAACCACCACATCTTTTTTGAACTTTTGACGGAACTCGATGGCAATCCGCGACGCGTGAACCACGGCTTCGGGATCGTCGCCGTTGACGTGAATGATCGGCGACTGAATGCCCTTGGCCACGTCCGTGCAGTAGGGGCCGGAACGGGAGTAGCTGGGGTTGGTGGTGAACCCGATCTGGTTGTTGATGATGAAATGAACCGTGCCGCCCGTGCGGTAGCCCTTGAGTTCCGACAGCATCAAGGTTTCTGAAACCAGTCCTTGGCCAGCGAAGGCCGCGTCACCATGAAGCAACAGGCCAACGACCTGGGTTTGGTCATGGTCTTCCCGTTGCTGCTGCTTGGCCCGCACCTTGCCCAGAACCACCGGATCCACCGCTTCCAGGTGCGACGGGTTGGCGGTCAGGGAGAGCGAAATGGTATTGCCATCAAAATCCCGCTCGGTCGATGTCCCGAGATGGTACTTCACGTCTCCCGAGCCCTGAACGTCGGCAGGGTTGGAGGATCCCCCCTGAAACTCGTTAAAGATTGCCGTGAACGGCTTATTCATGAAATTGGCAAGCATGTTGAGGCGGCCCCGGTGGGCCATGCCGATCACCACGTCGCGAAGACCGAGCTGTCCGCCTCGCTTGATCACCTGTTCCAGAGCCGGAATGAGCGACTCGCCGCCATCCAAGCCAAACCGCTTGGTGCCGGTGTATTTCATTTGGAGGAACCGCTCGAACATCTCGGCGGCGGTCAGGCGCTCCAGAATAGCGCGCTTTCCGTTGACCGTGAAATCCGTATGGTTGCGCCCGCTCTCAATGCGCTCCTGAATCCACGCCTTTTGCGCGGGATCCTGGATGTGCATGAACTCGACGCCAATGCTTCCACAGTAGGTCCGCTTCAGCACGTCCAGCAATTGCCGTAGGGTCGCGCTCTCCAGGCCTAACTGATAGTTGAGGTAGATGGGGCGGTCATAGTCGTTCGGGCCAAAGCCGTAGGTGGCCGGATCCAGCTCGGGGTGAGGCTCCCGCTTTTCCAGACCCAACGGATCCAAGGACGCTTCAAGATGACCGCGCACCCGATAGATGCGAATTAACATCAGGGCCCGAACGCTGTCCAGCACAGCGGCGCGAATTTGGTCGCCGGACAGGTGCGCACCAAACAGGGCAGGGGGGGCCGCTGTTCTCGGCGTTTCAGTGCTGTAGTCGGCGGCGAAGGGGGCCGTTCCGTTGCTGCGGCCTTGACCGATCACCCCGTGATCGCTCGGCGCCCAACTGGCGCCGTGAAGCTCGCTCAACACAGCCCGAGCATCCTCGTCAAGGTCGGCGAAGAACCCAGACCAACTCGGATCGACCGAATTCGGGTTGTTCAGGTAACGGGTATACAGCTCGGCGATGAAAGTCGCATTGCCGCCGTACAGGAACGAGGATTGTTCGAAGTGTGCCGTCATGGTTCCGACCCAGGCCTTGCCGCCAGGGTCCTCATTCAGAGGTTGCGAGGGACACCCCTGACCCGGTGCCTGGAGTCAACAGACCACCGTCGACTCCAGATCCGCGCCAAGGATCGCCCCGGATGGTCCCGCCCCGAACGCCACAACCCAGTTGTTCCCAGGTGAGGCGTTCAGGGCACGGGCCCCGCCCGGAGGTCGAGATTAGCCCTTGATGACCTTCAACATGGTGCTGCCGAGGCTGGCTGGGCTGTCAGCCACAACGATGCCCGCCGAACGGAGGGCTTCGATCTTGTAGTCAGCGGTGTCGTGGCCGCCGCCGATGACCGCGCCCGCATGACCCATGCGACGGCCCGGAGGAGCGGTACGACCGGCAATAAAGCCAACCACCGGCTTCTTGACCTTGTTGGAGCGCAGGAATTCGGCCCCTTGGACTTCGGCGTCGCCACCGATTTCACCGATCATGATGATCCCGTGGGTCTCTGGATCGGCCAGGAACAGTTCCAGGGAGTCCACGAAATTGGTGCCATTGACCGGGTCGCCGCCGATGCCGATGCAGGTGGTCTGGCCGAGGCCAGCCGCCGTGGTCTGTGCTACGGCTTCGTAGGTCAAGGTGCCCGAACGGGACACGATGCCGATGTGACCGCGACGATGAATGTGACCGGGCATAATGCCGATCTTGCACTCGTCCGGGGTGATCACGCCGGGGCAGTTCGGGCCGATCAGGCGGGTCTTAGAGCCACGCAGGGCCCGCTTGACCGCAACCATGTCCAGCACCGGGATGCCTTCGGTGATGCACACCACCAACGGAACTTCGGCGTCCACCGCTTCCAGGATGGCGTCAGCCGCGAACGGAGGCGGCACATAGATCACGCTGGCATTGGCGCCGGTCTTGGCAACCGCGTCATGCACGGTGTCGAACACCGGCAGATCCAGATGAAGGGTTCCACCCTTGCCCGGAGTGACGCCGCCGACCATCTTGGTGCCGTAGGCGATCGCCTGCTCGGAGTGGAAGGTGCCCTGAGAACCGGTGAAGCCTTGGCAGATCACCTTGGTTTCGGAATTTACCAGGACAGCCATTATGCACCCTCCTTCACGGACTTGACGATCTTTTCCGCTGCATCCGCCAGATTGTCGGCGGACAGGATCGGCAGGCCGGATTCACTCAGAATCTTCTTGCCCAATTCGACGTTGGTTCCTTCCAACCGGACCACCAACGGCACATGCAGGCTGACTTCGCGCGCGGCAGCGATCACGCCTTCGGCGATGACATCACAGCGCATGATGCCGCCGAAGATGTTGACCAGAATGCCTTCGACATTGGGGTCAGACAGAATCAGCTTGAACGCGGTGGTGACGCGCTCGCGGGTGGCACCGCCGCCCACGTCAAGGAAGTTCGCCGGCTCGCCGCCATAGAGCTTGATGATGTCCATGGTGGCCATGGCCAGACCCGCGCCATTGACCATACAACCGATGTTGCCATCGAGCTTAACGTAGCTCAGGCTGTGTCGGTTGGCTTCCACTTCCGCCGGGTCTTCTTCGGACTCGTCGCGCAGCTCTTCGATGTCCTTGTGACGGAACAAGGAATTATCGTCGAAGCCCATCTTGGCGTCGAGCGCGATTACCTGGCCGTCGCCGGTCACCACCAACGGGTTGATTTCCAGCATCGAAACGTCAAGGTCGACAAACGCCCGATACATGCCCAGCAAGAACTTGGTCGCGGTCTGGACCTGCTTACCCTCAAGGCCAAGGCCGAAGGCGATCTTACGGGTATGGAACTGCTGGATGCCGGTGGTCGGATCGATGGCCAGCGTAATGATCTTTTCGGGGGTCGCTTCGGCGACGTCCTCGATGGCCATGCCGCCTTCGGTCGATGCGATAATCGTCACCCGCGAGGTGCCGCGATCGATCAACATGCTGAGGTACAGCTCGCGCTTAATGTCGCAGCCTTCCTCGATGTAGACGCGCTTGACTTCCTTACCTTCGGGGCCGGTCTGCTTGGTGATCAGGGTATGACCAAGCATCTCGTGCGTGTCGCGGCCCACATCCTCGATCGACTTGACGACCCGAACGCCGCCCTTGCCGGCAGGATTATCCTTAAATTTACCGGCGCCACGGCCACCGGCATGAATCTGTGACTTGACCACCCATACCGGTCCGCCAAGTTCGCGAGCGACGCCTTCGGCTTCCTGGGGGGTGTAGGCGACGCCGCCGCGCGGAACCGCGACGCCGTACTTCTTTAACAGGTTTTTCGCCTGATATTCATGGATATTCATGGTGACCGTCTTTGGTGGTTATAGGAAAGAGTCGTACTTTTTAGGCACTTCATGAACAACCGCCGAGAAGTCTTTGCACCGAGACCGTTTTTAGGCCCTCCCGTTGCCTGCTACGCTCCCGATACACCGTGCGGCCGGAAATGGGCGGGACGTTTTCAGCGTCCCGCCCAAGTCTTCAGGCCTGTTCGCTCTGAAGCTTCTTGACAACATCGACCAGCGACCGTACCGCCGCCACCGAGTTATCGAACTGCGCGCGCTCTTCATCGTTCAGAGTGTATTCGATGATCCGCTCGACACCACCGGCGCCGATCACCACCGGGACGCCGACATACAGGCCGGTCAGGCCGTATTCGCCGTTCAGCTCGGCAGCCGCAGGCAGCACGCGCTTCTTGTCTTTGAGATAGCTTTCGGCCATTTGGATCGCCGCCGCCGCCGGAGCGTAGAAGGCCGACCCGGTCTTCAGCAACTTGACGATTTCCGCACCGCCGTCCCGCGTGCGTTGAACGATGGCGTCGAGTCGCTCCTGGGTGGTCCAACCCTGCTTCACGGCCTCGGTGAGCGAGATGCCGGCGACCGTCGAGTGACGGACCAGCGGTACCATGGTGTCGCCATGGCCGCCCAACACGTAGGCGTTGACGTCTTCCACCGAAACCTTGAACTCGTCGGCCAGGAAGTGGCGGAAGCGGGCGCTGTCCAGCACGCCAGCCATACCGACAACCTTGTTAGCAGGCAGGCCGGAAACCTGCTGCATCACCCACACCATCACGTCGAGCGGGTTGGTGATGACGATGACGAAGGCGTTGGGGGCGTATTTAGCAATGGCCTGACCAACGGCCGTGACCACCTTGGTGTTGATGCCGATCAGGTCATCGCGACTCATGCCCGGCTTACGCGGAACGCCAGCGGTGACAATCACCACATCGGCGCCTTCAATGATCGAATAGTCGCTGCCGCCCGTCAATTCGGCATCGAAGCCTTCGACCGGAGCGGTCTGGGCCAAATCGAGAGCCTTGCCTTCAGGCACGCCCTCGGCGATGTCGAACAGGACGATGTCCCCAAGTTCCTTAAGCCCGGCCAACAGGGCCAACGTGCCGCCAATTTGACCGGCACCGACGAGCGCAATTTTCTTGCGTGCCATGGAACGATATCCCAGGTTAGATTTTTGCCGATTACGCCTACTTGCGGCACCCGATCCGCCGCGTCGGAACGACCTTTGTAGATCGCCGTTTGGTAACGCTTTTCCCGGCTCAGAGCAAGGCCGACCTGTGCATTTTGGTCGATCCGTGAACTTTGATGATTGGATCGGGTGCTTTGATCATTGTGCATTGCAAGAAGAAGGGGGGAGGAGCACTTGGAAGGGGCCGGTGGCCGTGGGGCAGCGGTTCCCATCGTCATCAGTGCATGACCATCGACGTCTTGGCATGCTTGTCGAGCTTCTTGGTCACAGAATCCATCATGCAAGCCCAGTCGAGCAAGCATTCATGGATATATTCGGTAGCAACGCCACCTGTCAGGCTGATGTCACGCTCCAAAATCAGGTCGCCTTCGTCATCAAGATAGAGGCGACCAAAGCGTGAGCTTCGGCTGATATCATTGACAACATTCAAGGTCAAATTTTGTTGTCCGGTGAAAACCGTGATAAAGTTAAGGCAGCCGAACAGCCGATTATCTGCACTTGGCCATACAAACAAAATGTGAAATTTATAACCTCCGGTACCGCTGCGAATCATCGGGTGACCGGATGATGTGGTGCCCATTTCAGCGCGATAACCCCAGCCGTGAAGGAGTTTACGCAAGTCATCGGGGGCAACTGACTTATACAGTAGGCCCTGCTCGGCTCGTTGTCCCAAGATAAGGATAAAGGTTAGGGGCGCTTTCCCGCAAAATCCGAAGACTTCAGTTAATAAAGCTAATAACTCGCGAGCCGTATTGAAGGCATCCTGTGCTGAAGCAATTCGTATGTCTCGCTCCCATCCCAGGCCATCGCCAGCAGGCGCGAAGCCGAAGCTGCGGAGCTGTTCCCGCCGCTTGCGATCAAACAAGGCGCCCTCGCCAGCACTGCGGGCACTCAATCGCCAACGGACATCTTCCATTGGCTCCGATGCCAGTACCAGCAGCAACTCGAGGCCATCTTCGCAAAGGGTTGCAAGGCTGTAGGTGTTGTGATCGCCGACTTTCCAGTTTGTCACGGTCCAATCGGCAAAATGGTGAAGATGTCGGACGAGCAGAGCCGCACAGCCTGCTGCCACCGCCTTAGTGTTGGCTGGTGAATTTTGACGGTCGAATAGAATCCCCGAGACGCGACAGGGCCGCTGTGCTGGATCAGGCAGCACAGGGTCAGGCAAAGCGGATCCGGATGGCACCGGATCGAATGGTGCCAAATCCGGAGACGCCGCTTCCCGCGTCGTCTGTGCGGGAATCCCCTTGTCCGCCATGCCCTCTCCTCAAGCCGGGGGTTGGGCTGTCTTTATTTGATCTTGGCTTCCTTGAACGCCACGTGCTTGCGAGCAACCGGGTCGTACTTGCGGAACTCCAGCTTATCGGTGGTCTTTTTGGGATTCTTCTTCTTCACGTAAAAGAACCCGGTATCGGCGGTGCTGATCAGGCGGATCAGGACCGTATTTTGTTTAGCCATGGGCAAATTCCAAAAAAGAAAACCGCCCGCCGACCCTGGCGGGCGGTACGTTGGGGCGGGAGCATAGCTTGCCGTTGCTCGGTGTCAAGACCGGAGTCGAGGTCAAAGCAACACCAACGAAAGGCAATCGGGCGAAAGGGATAGACAGATCGGCCGCCCCCAGACCCCAGACCAACAAAAACAGCGCATGATACCGGCGAGTCCTGATACTGATACCGGCGAGCTATAACGATGACACACTGCCGGTATCGGGCCGCGACGACGGCCCCGCGCGCCCATGCGCCCGCCCGGCGTCTGAGGGCAGCCTTGATGAGTCAACATCAAGGCTCGAGGGTATGACACAGTGCCGGTCCTCGGCTGCGGCCGCAGCTCTCCGCGCGCCTACGCCTGCGAAGAGCCGCAGTTGCGGATGCGCCGACCCGGCGCTTGAGGGCGGTCTCGCTGGGGGGGCAACCAAGGCTTGATACGCTTCTACCGCTCGGCAACCGCCGTGGTCGAAAGAGCAAGGGCGCTGCGATAGAGAACGGGAACGGTCAGCAGACGCTCGGCAACCTGAACGTCAAGCTCCGGAAGGTGGGGTTTCCACGGGCACGCCTGACGAAGATGGGCCAATGCCGTTTCGTCGTCGGGGGCTTCCGCCCGCCAGCGGGCCAAAACGCCCGGAGACTCCATCTGCCCCGATCGCAACGGCAGCAACACGCTGTCCACGTCGCTATCATCATGACTGGTGCAAATGGTCGGCTGGACGCCCTGGCGATGGAGGGTGTAGCCGGAGGGGGCATACATCCGCGCCCAGGTCAGAAACAGTTCTCCATCATTAGGCAGGCGCGTTACCGTCTGGACGCTGCCTTTGCCGTAAGACACTGCACCGACCAGCACCGCCCGCCCGCTGTCCTGGAGTGCTGCCGCGACAATCTCCGATGCCGAAGCGGAATGGCTGTCGACCAGAACCACCAGAGGCCGCTCGTGCAACACGTCATCGCCGGAAGCATCGAAACGCTGCCAACTTTCGGGATGGCGCCCGGCCGTCGAGATGATGCGACCGCGCCGGATAAAAAGGTCCGCTACCGCTACTGCCTGATCTAACAACCCTCCGGGATTGCCGCGCAGATCGAGAATATATCCCGCCGCGTGGGGCCCTAGGGTGCTTTGAGCTTGGGCGATAGCGCTCCGTAGATTGGCTGCGGTCGAGGCGTTGAACCGCTCGAGTTTGATGATCGCAATGCCGTTATCAATACGGAGTTGAACGGTATTGGGGATCACCTTTTCCCGACGAAGCGTATACAGATGCTCGGAACCACGAGTCGCTGACGTGACAGCCAAGTGAACTGAACTGCCCGGTGTTCCGCGCAGGCTATCGCGAATCTGATCGGCGGTCATGACCTTTGTCGCGGCGCCGTCGATGGCTTCGACCCGATCGCCAACCGCAATCCCGGCCCGTTCGGCAGGGCCTTGGGCCAACAGGTCATGAACCGTGTAGTGTCCGTCTACCGGATCCAAGGTAAGGCCGATACTCCCATAACCTTCGCGGATCGCCCGTTCGCCGTTGGCACGGGAAGGATTGGTATAGCGCGAATAGGCATCAAGATCGGTCATCACTCCATCGAACACGGCCTCATAGAGCTGATCCGGGGTTGCGTCATGGAGCGGCGGCGAGAATTGGCGGGTGCGGTCCAGGGCGCGGGTGGTCAAGGTTGCCCAAGCGCTGGGGTCATTGCCCTCGGGGATGGCAAACTCGGTCACGAGCCGGGCGCCACGGGTGATCTGGACCGAGTGGGCCAGCCGCTCAACTTTGAGTTGGGGGTCAAGGCTGCGTAAGCCGGCCAGTCCATCAACCCCGAGCTTGGACATGTCCACGGGTTGAAGGAAAATCTCGGCAATTCGGTTATAGCCGACCGAAAGCACCTGTTCAGACAGCGGGGCGAGCCCGTTAGCCGCGCAGGCACGGCTTCCGGCGGCGTAGCCACCCAGCAGAAACACGGCCAATGTGGCGACCGTGGACCACCTCCGAAAGGAAACGCTGCGAAAAGCCACGATCATAGAGTGCCGAACCCAATCTCCCGTAACCTTCGCTCTCGGATCGGCCGGGACGCCGTTCATCCGCTGTTGACCACACTCAATGAATTCACCCGATCAACCATTCCAGAGCCGCTGTCATTCTGTGGTCATCGAACCAAACTCGGCCTCATTTGGCTTGATGATGTCAGTGACCACCAAATGTTCAGCAATTGACCCCGTTCCTGCTTTCGCTGACCTCGAACACGACCAGTCTTTCGTTTAGCAAGGCCATAAAGATCATCTACCTTATTCGTTGGTAGCGACGCAACGGCGTTGGTGCCATGACGTTCCACTGATGGACCGCTTGCGTTGTTCAAGCGACATCTAATCAGAATCCCGTGATCCTTTGATATTCCTAACATTGATCAAAAGCCCTCTTCGGTGGTTGACCGGGTCGGGTCGGGGCCGTGGTCTTGAGTTAGGGGCGGGAGCGGCGGCGGTTTTCACGACCTGTTGCGCTCTTGCCATGGTTAAGGCGGCGGGATCGGGAGGATGCGGACGGACTGGAGTCGGAGGTAACGAGGGCAAAAACGGTAGAGGCGGTTAAGGCATCGGCTTCAACCAAGCGAACTTTGACCGGCGCCCCCAGAACGAACCGCAGGCCGGTGCGTTGACCAACCAGCGCGTGAAGTCGTTCGTCATGGTTGTAACGGTCATCGGGTAGGGTCGAGACCGGCACGAGGCCATCGGCACCGTTTTCTTCCAACCGGATGAACAGGCCAAAACGAGTGACACCGGAGATGCGCCCGGCGAAAACGGCGCCCACTCGGTCGGCCAGGAAGGCCGCCGTGTAGCGGTCGACGGCGTCGCGTTCGGCGGTGGCGGCTCGGCGTTCGGTTCGGGACAGGTGATCGCCGGTTTGAGCCAGTTGGGCCAGCCCCAGGTCATCGAGTCCGTCCGGCCCCAGATTGAAGGCGCGGATCAGGGCGCGGTGTACCACCAGATCAGCGTAGCGGCGAATCGGTGAGGTGAAATGGGCATAGCGCGGCAGGGCCAGCCCGAAATGGCCGATATTGTCGGGGCTGTATTGGGCTTGGGCTTGGCTGCGTAGGATCATTTCGTTGATCGCCACCTTGTCCGGTAGATCCGAGGCGAGTTTAAGAATTTGGGTGAAGTGGATAGGTTGGGTTCCATGGCCGCGTGCCAGCCGCAAGCCGATACCGCTTAGGAACTGGCGAAGATTTTCTAATTTATCCAGGGTGGGCCGGTCATGAATCCGATACAGCAAAGGCGATCCCTGGGCTTCGAGGGATTCCGCCGCCGCGACATTGGCCGCGATCATGAATTCTTCGATGAGGCGGTGGCTGTCGTAACGGGGCCGCTCTGAAATGCTCGAAACCCGCCCGTTGGCGTCGAGTCGGACTTGCCGTTCTGGCAACTCCAATTCCAGAGTACCCCGTCGTAGCCGGGCTGCCGCCAGGGCCTGGAATGCCCGATACAGCGGCGTGATGACCGATGGCACAAGGGGCGCCGTTAAATCGTCGGGGGCTCCGTCGTGGGCCGCTTGAACCTGTTCGTAGGTCAGTCGTGCCCGCGATCGCATTAGGCCACGCTCAAAGCGATGACGGATCAGTGTGCCATCCCGGTCCAGCCACAGATGAACCGCCAGGCAAGGCCGGTCTTCGTTGGGTTTGAGGGAACACAGGTCGTTGGACAGGGCTTCGGGCAGCATCGGCACCACCCGATCCGGAAAATAGGTGGAGTTGCCTCGGTCAAAGGCCGAGCGGTCCAGGGCACTGCCGGGCCGGACATAATGGGCTACGTCGGCGATGGCCACCACCAGATGCCACCCGCCAGGGTTGGCGGGATTCGGGTCGGGTTCGGCGGCCACAGCGTCATCAAAGTCCCGAGCATCCGCGCCGTCGATGGTGACCAGAGCCAGGGACCGCAGGTCGGTGCGGTGCTCTAAAGTGATGGCCGGCGGGGTTTGGGCTTCGGCCAGGGCGGCAGCGGGGAAAACCGTTGGCAGGCCGTGGGTATGGATAGCGATCAGGCTGATGGTTCGGGGTTGGGCCGAGTCACCGAGTCGCTCGATGATTCGTGCCTGGCGCAACCCGGCCCGGCTGGCGGGCAGCATTTCGGCCACCACCAATTCCCCTGGTTCGGCGCCCCCAGCATGAGCCGGCGCCACCGCCAGTTCGGCCTTGGCCCGCCGATCGGTGCAGACCAGCCGGCCACCATCCCGCCCGATCCGGTAGACCCCGACCGTATGGGTTGGGCCGCTGCGTTCGCGGTCCAAACGGCGGATCGTTCGGCCCTGATAGCTCTGATCGCCGAGGCGATCGAGTCGGGCCAGCACCCGGTCGCCCACCGCCAGGGATGGATGGCCGCGATTCTCGGGCTGCATATGGATTTTCGGGGGCACTTCTTCTGCGCCCTGATCCGTCGAGGTCGTGAGCGGGGAACTCCAGTTGACGGGGCGGGCCAGCACTTCGCCGTCACTGTCGATGGCGATGATCTCAACCACCGTGACCGACGGCAGTGCCGCTGGCGGCGCCATACGCCGACCGCGCATGCGTTCCAACAGGCCGGCTTCGCCCAGGTCTTTGAGCAAAAGCTTAAGGGCTGGCCGTTGGTCGCCGGTCAGTTGAAAGGCTCGGGCGATTTCCCGCTTGCCCACCGGAGTCGGGCTTTGACGGATGAATTCGAGCACAGCATCCCGGCTGGGAAACGGAGCGGGCTTACGGGGAGCGTGGGACAAGGATTTCTTTCGGTGGTCAGGACAAACCTGTTTCAAGAGACCCTAACACAGGGAAAATACCCGGCCAAACATCGAGCGCAAGGCCGATCTGGCGAAGGCTGCACCGCGAGAGTCACCGTTGCGGCGGATTGTCGCGGGTGGGCTGAGGTGCTTGCCAGATTTCGTAAAGTTCCAATGTTACCCGTGGCATATCAAAATATGTTCAGAAGCGTTGTGACCGTCGCCGACCTGATATCCATTAGACCCTAGACGAAGTGATCATTGACAATATGCATTTTAGCCGTAATTTTCTAAACAAGAGAACTGGGCCGTTAAGCCCCCCCCTGAATGGGAGTAATCGTCATGAATTGCTCATATATAGATCCGCTTCTCAGAAAAGTCGATAAGTTAGCATCCGAGCGTATCGGTATTGAAGTCATTATGAGCGCAATTAATTTTATAATTATTGAAAAAACTTATCTCGAAAATAAATGGGTGATTAGTAGGCTAATACACATTCTAATAGATAGATTGGTAACAAATTGCGATTTTGAGGAAATTCTTATGGAAGAGGTTCCATGTCGAAATTCGATTAGACATAAAAGCCACCATTATTTTATCATTAACCAACTTATGAAGGCAGATTACATCATAGAAAAGCGAGAATGTGATATCGCCACTTGGTGGAAATTCATCCATAAGGCCATCTCGATGCACTTTAATAGAGATCATGACGATCTTTACGCTTTCATTTATCATGGAGATGGCAATCAATCGCAACCTTATGATCATCACGGACGCATCCAATGACGACCGAAGGCGTGCGCGTCGAAGGGACAGAGCCGTGGCTTTTTGATGGGTCATACCCTCGGGCCTTGATGGTGACTCATCAAGGCTGCCCTCAGATGCCGGGCGGGCGCATCCGCGCCCTTGGCTTCGCGCGCATGGGCGCGCGGGGCCGCCGTCGCGGCCCGATACCGGCGATGTGTCAGTGTCAGGGCTCGCCGGTATCATACCATCGGGCCTTGATGGTGACTCATCAAGGCTGCCCTCAGATGCCGGGCGGGCGCATCCGCGTCCCCCTAAAGTCACACGGGGGCTTCGCGTCCACGAGGACGCGGGGCCGCCGTCGCGGCCCGATACCGGCGATGTGTCAGTGTCAGGGCTCGCCGGTGTCATTCGAATGACCAACCTTGAGGATGTGACTCGGCAGTTGACCGACGTGGCTTGGGCCGTGGGGTCGGTGCTGCTGGAGATGCAAGATGGGGCGCTGGGGGTGCGGCTCAAGGGGCCGGCGCAGGTGGTGACGGCAGCCGACGAACGGTCTCACGAGATGATGGTTGCTGAATTATCCCGGCGCTTTCCCGGCGTGCCGATGGTTCTGGAGGAACAGGAAAATCCGGTGGTCTTGCCATCCCGTTATTTGGTTGCCGACGAATTGGATGGTACGGCGATTTACGCCTGCGGGTTGTCCGATTGGGGGGTCACTTTGGCCTTGGTCGAAGGCGGGCAGCCGGTGGCTGGCGTGCTGCATCAACCGATCCGGGGCGAGACGGTGGCGGCGTGGCGCGGTGGCGGAGCGTGGCGGAATGGAGGCCGCGTGCATTTAAATCCCGGCCTGAGCGTGGCGGACAGTGTGGCCTTGGTGGAATTTAATCGGTTTTTGGATGCGGATGCGGTGGTTTGGCTGGACCGTTTGGCTCGCCAGTCGTTGACCTTGCGGGCATTGGGGACCGCCGTTGGTGCCGCCATCGAGATGCTGGCTGGTCATGCCAGTGTCTATCTGAATTGCCAGGGCGCGAAGGTTTGGGATTTTGCGGCGGCGGCGGTGGCGGTGGCGGAAGCCGGCGGGGTGGCGGTGGCGTTGAATGGCAGCGCGCCGGATTGGTCGGTGGTCCCCCAAGGAGTCCTCTTTGCGGCCAATCCGGCTGTGGCTGCGGAGGTGTTGAGGCTCAGAAAGGTTGCTGCTCCTCTATAGGCTTAAGCCGTTCCGGTCATGCCCGGATTGAGGCCAAGAAACGCTCGGCTTCGCTTTGGAGGGCGGTGAATTCTTCAGCCAACCGACCCGCCGAGGCCATCATCTCCATGGCCGAGCATCCAGTGTTTTCGGCAGACCCGGCCATAACGTCAACGCTGTCGGCCACTTCGCGGGAGGTGGCTGAAGCGTCGCCGACGGCAGCCACGATCTCTCGTGTATGGCCGAGCTGGTCGGACACCGACGCCGCAACCTGGATGGAGAGGGTTTCAACCTCGCCGATGGTTTCGCGGATCGAACCGATGGCGCCCACCACATCATCGGTGGCGCCCTGGATGGCTAAAATCTGATTGCCGATGTCTTCGGTGGCCTTGGCCGTTTGATTGGCAAGGCTTTTGACCTCGCCCGCCACCACGGCAAAGCCCTTGCCAGCCTCACCAGCCCGCGCGGCCTCGATGGTGGCATTCAGCGCCAGCAAATTGGTCTGGCTGGCGATCCCGCTGATCAGTTTAACGATTTCGCCGATCCGGCGGGAGCTTTCGGTGAGGGCCTGAACCGCCACATCGCTGGTTTCGGCCCGGTCGGCGGCGCGCTTGATGGCAGTGCCCGAGGCGGCTACCCGGTCGCCAATCTCTCCGATAGAGGTTGACAGGCGTTGTGAAACGTCAGTGACCACGCCCACCACTTCGGCGGCGCGGCGGGCCATGGACGACGATTGGGCGGCCTGGTGCCCGACATGGGCGGCGGTGGTCCAGAGACCGAGGGCGGCATCCCGGATTTGCTGGCTATTCGCGCCGACCGAGGTCAGCGCCTTGCCGAAAGCCGCGTTGAAGTCGTGGGCCACGGTGGCCAGTGCCTCCTGGCGTTGTGCGGCGGCGCGCTGTTCGGCCTCTCGGGCTTCGGCCTCTAATGAGCGCCCCCGGATCATCTCGTCCTTGAACACCTCCACCGCCTGGACCATTTCCCCGATCTCGCCCGTGTGTGTCCGGTCGGGTATCGCTGCGTTCAGATCGCCATGGGCCAACCGATCCATTACGCCCGTGATGCTGCGCAAGGCGCGGATGATCGAGCGGGCCTGGAAGAAGCCAAACAGGCTAGCCAGGGCCAAAGCCAACGTTCCGCCGAACACCAGAATAAGAGTGGTGGTGTTCCGCATCTCGGTTCGCCGCTGGTCAAGCTGGCGCTGAAGGTCGGTGGTTTGGGTCAGCAAGGCGGCGCTCTCCCGCTGATTCGCGGCGGAGATTTCGGCTTGCTGGCGCGTGATGTCGACGATCCGTGGAAAGGCGTCAGTGAACTGCTTGAGAGCGGTCCGCATGCTGGCAACCACGGCTGGCGCGCGAACCCGTTCGGGCAAGGTCATCAATTGGTTGAGTTGGTCATCGATGGCGGCGGCGGCAGCCAGGATGGTTTCGCCCGAACCATGGGCGCCTCGGGAGCCAACGTAATCGGTCTCGGTGATCTGGATCACCGCCAACTGACGCAGAATCTCGCGCATGGCGTCTTCCGCGTGGGTGGCTTCGAACAGTGTGGTCCGGGCGTCGTTGGCGGCTCCGACGGCGCTTTCGTAATCGGCGGCGGCGGCGTTGGCGACGTTAAAAACCCGAACCGAGAGCCTCTTAAAACTGTCCTCAACGCGCGTCCGGGCTTCGGCAGTGTTGGAGTCGGCGGGTTTGCCCAAAGCTTCGATCAAAGACAGGAGCGCCTGTTGATAATCGAGGATCATGGGGGGCAATTCTGGATCGGCGCCCGCCGTTCCGGTCATTGCCGCCAGTTTAGCCCCTTGGCGCGCCATTAATGTTGTGTAGGCTCGGGCGGTGTTAGCCTGGGTGGCTTCTTGGGTGAAGCCGTAAACAGTTTGGGCCAAGCGCGCGTTGAGCATGGCCTTGGCCACCGCTGCGCTGGTTTCACTGGCGGCCAGGCTGTTTCTCATTTCGGTGTCAGTCTGAGCCAGCCGGGATTCGAGGGCGCTGCGTTGTTCGATTTGCTGTCGGCTGGCCTCCTGAATGGCGGCGGACAGGTCGCTGGTGGCGTGTTTGGCGCGGGTGGCTAGATCAATTCGGACGGCTTCCATGCGGCGATACTCAGCAAAAGCCGCTTGGTGCTCTTCGAGTCCTTGCTGAATGTCCCGTGCTGCCACAGCCGTTGTTTCGGCGATGGCCGCTTTAAGGTTGCCATCAACACGGTCGGCGACTTTGGACTCGCTGTTGGCCCGGAACTCGGCCTCGGCCAAGAAGGCCGATTGCGCTGAAAGCGCCGCATGGTCGGCCCGAAGCGCCCGCTCGGCGCTGGAATTAAGCACACTGATGCCAACGTAGGCGCAGACAACCAGGATTGCGCCATTCAGGACGGGAATTCCGGCGGCAACGCCGATCCTTGTAGCGATATTCATGGTTCCTGATCCCGCTTCCATGCCGACAGTTCGACCGTAAACGGAATTTAGTGCAAAGCGATAAAAAAATACAGTATCCATTGGATAGTAAGCGAAGCGAGGCCATCATCGCTATAACATGCGGTGGCTCCCCGGCAAAAAAGAGGGCTGAAATAAGCCACTTGGTGATCGTTTCGCAGATCCATTCGCATTCTGCGGGCAAGAAATAACCAGAGAAAGGGCATGGGATGAGGAAAGGGTTGGGATTAACGCTGGCAGTGGCGTTGACCTTGGGTTCGGTTGGTTCGGCACTGGCCGATCAGACGGTCAAGATCGGTGTCTTGACGGATCTGTCCGGCCTTTATTCGGAGCTGGCCGGCGCTGGTTCGGTCCTGGCAGCCCGGATGGCGATCGAGGATTTCGGGGCCGAGGCCAAGGGATTAAAGGTCGAATTGGTCTCCGCCGACCATCAAAATAAGCCTGATATTGGCGTTGCGATTGCTCAAAAATGGTACGATCAGGACGGCGTTGATTTGATTGTCGACATTCCCAATTCAGGGGTGGCGTTGGCAGTTAACCAAGTTGCGCGGGACAAGAACAAGGTTTTGATGGTTTCCGGAGCCGGATCCTCGGACCTGACCGGCAAATCCTGCTCTCCGAACACTGTCCATTGGACCTATGATACTTGGGCGCTGGCCAATGGTACGGCTAATGCGGTGGTTGCTTCCGGCGGTAAGAGCTGGTTCTTTTTGACGGCGGATTATAAATTTGGTCGTGATCTAGAACATGACACCAGCGCGGTGGTGACGGCTACCGGGGGGCGGGTGTTGGGCGACGTGACGTTTCCGCTCAATACCCCGGATTTCTCGTCGTTTCTGGTCCAGGCTCAGACCTCGGATGCCAATGTCGTCGGACTGGCCATGGCCGGCGGTGACGTGTCCAACGCCGTCAAGCAAGCCGCCGAGTTCGGTATCGTCGAGGGGGGGCAGCGGTTGGTTGGGATGTTGGTGTTTATCACCGACATTCATGCATTGGGTCTCCATGCGGCTCAAGGATTACAGTTCACCGCCGCGTTTTACTGGGACAAAGATGATCAGACTCGCGCCTTTGCAACGCGCTTTGCCGAGGCGAATCACGGCATTCATCCGACCATGGTTCATGCTGGAGTCTATGCGTCGGTGCTCCATTATTTGAAGGCCGTGGTGGCTCTCCAGGATAAAAGCGACGGCAGCAAAGTTGTTGCAAAGATGAAGGCGCTGCCCACCGATGATCCTCTGTTTGGCCAGGGATCAATTCGGATCGATGGTCGGGCTTTACATTCTTTGTACCTGTATCAGGTCAAGAAGCCGGAGGAGTCCAAAGGGCCGTGGGATTATTATAAATTGGTTGAAACCATTCCGGCGGATCGTGCTTTCCGTCCATTGGACCAGGGCGGTTGTTCATTGGTCAAGTGATACCGGCGAGCCATAACAATGACGCAACGCCGGTATCGGGCTGCGGCGGCGGTCGGTTCGCCCGTGCATGCTCGTCCGGCATCTGAGGGTGGCCCTGATGAGCCAACATCAAGGCCCAGTGTTATGGCCCAAGTTTGGTAACAGTCTGGGAATAAAAAACCCTCTTTTTCAGCATGCCACCCCCCAAGCACCGGCCCCGCGCGCGGGGGCAGCGATTCTCATTGGCCGGTTTGGCCGATTTTTTCAGGGTGGCCGGGCCTTAGGGTCGGCGATGGCTGCCAGAAGGTCGGCCCAGGTGGGGAAGACGATATAGGCGGTGATGGTGCGTAGGTG